>ULQP01035632.1_pt1 | contig 92952 bp, 104 predicted proteins | sample 1954571 | NCBI WGS metagenome assembly ULQP01 (sample SAMEA4835657, study PRJEB28245) | human gut metagenome | biome: gut microbiome; material: fecal sample | place: Denmark | collected 2008 | reverse complement strand
TATTTTCATTCTCAGCTGTGATGGCATTTCATGAGGCGTTGTAACTTCATACGATCTCAAGACATCACCATGTTCGAGCCACCGTAGCGAGGTGTTAAGGGCCGAGGACAAGCCCACAGCGAAGACGACATGGGGAAATAATGGTACGCTCGTCCGGCCAGGCCACACACCGGGGGACGGATAGCCCACAAGAATGGGTATAGGCTGAAATGCCTGCGCTTCCTTTGACCAGGGAACTTGGGATCGATTTATTCTAAATTCTTGAAAGGAGGTGTGCGGGATGGTCTGTACGCAGAAATGCCAGCTTGTCCGATTTCCAAAATCTCGTGTCCAGAAACAATGGTTCCGACACTTTAATGACCACAAGGACTTCCAAAATGAAGGGACTCTACATCTCTTCAGCCTCATGGCTCTGTACTCTTATGCGTGCTTCAGATCCAACGTGCGGCAGATCGATAACCAGAAGTACATGGAAGGCCCAGGCCAATGGATCTGTAAGGTGTCTGCGCTCCCACGCATCCTGCGTGTGCATCACAAGGCCCAGGCGAGGGAACTCATGGCCTATTTTCAGGATGCCGGCTTCCTGGAGTTTGAGGTCTTGGATGAAGAAAAGGAACTGATCCGCTTTTCCATACGAGACTGGCAACGGCACTGTGTCCACCTGGAGTACAACTACTACAGCTATAAGGGCTCCGGATTCTTCTTTTTTCCGCTGCCCGTCGGCCGGCAGTTGATTCGTGCGAGTCGGTCAAGGGGTAAGGTCCAATTCAGCGAACTGGACGCCATTATGGATCTTTGGCTCCATACGATCCTGAACGATCAGAAGGTCAAGGGCTCAGAGTATATGCCCGTGGTCTATTATGCGGATATGAAGGGGATGCCACTGCTTTCATATAGTTACCTCGCCCACCGCTGGGGCTGGTCGAAGTCCCGCGTAGGAAGGTTTATTCTCAAAATTGAAGACGCCGGCATCATCAGCCGCGTGAGCTTTTCCAGTTCACGAGGATCAGTTCTCTCCCCGTGCCGCTACCGAGAAATGATCTACGGCGAAGATTGTGAGGAGTTACAGCTCAAGCGCATAGGAGAAATACTGGGCATCGCTAAGGCTTCTGGCCAGTTTGATGGGAATGGACAGATCCAAGTGGACGTCCAGCTTGGCGTCCCAAGTGAAAAAGCGATCCTGGTCGGGGCACAAGCCTTGCAAATACAGGTGTTTCGGATACCGTGCGATTCTTTTTTTGCCCGCCCAGTGCCCTTAATCTTCTATAGCTCTTTAGACTGGGGTAAGTGCAAGCTGGCAGAAGGGTCTTATCGCGGACCACCAAAACCAAAGAAAAATGAATGAGAGGAGCGGATAATATGCCGAACAAAACAAAGCGCACCCTTCGCCCGGCGCTTGCCATAGAAAAAGAAGTCAAACGGGATGAAATATCCACAGGCCTGAACGTCGGTGTGGAAAAGCTGGAGGGGAAGATGAGTGCTCGTCAGCCGGTAGATAACACCCACAACACCAAGTACCTGCTCAAGCAATACCGCCGTGTCGCCTACGCCGTGGAGATCTCCGAGTCGGAGCTGAACCTTCGGATGGAGATGGAGCATGGTACTCGCCTCTCCACCCTGGAGGTCAATGCCGAACTCGCAGGGGTCGATCTGAGCAACACAAAGCTGGAAGCATATGCCCAAAGCGTGATCCGCAGCAAATCCATGCTGGAAATCATCAAGACTGCTCTGGATTCCGTGAGAAAAGATCCCGACCGGGGAGAGCTGATGTACCAGATCCTGTATGAGACTTACTTCACCCCCAGCAAACCCAGACGCCGGGAGGACATCATTGATAAGCTGGATTCCATGGGCTTCCCGATGTCCATCGCCTCCTACCACAATTACCTGAATGCGGCTATCCACGCAATTGACAGAATTCTGTGGGGATACACCGCACGGGACTGCATCGAGATCATCAAACAGTTTTTGCCGGATTGAGTTAGACGAAAGATGTAGGAAACTTATACGGCTCTTGAATTGCTATTAGAGTTACATTGTGATATGATTTTACCGTCGAAAACTGCAAAGGCTTCCATGACGCCACCTATCAGGTGGCTTTTTTGCTGGCTGAAATGGCCCAGGCAGAAGGCTGATCGCACTGTCACGCTTTCTGTCTGGGCCATTTTGCATTTTCGGCAATCTTCAACGTAAAGGAGGCAAATCGCACCATGCACACCAAAATCAACGCCGTGACTGAGCGGATGCGGAAAAAGGTACAGGACGTCAATATCGGACGGGCGCTCTATACTGCGTTTCTGATCCCAACTGCCGCAGCCGCTACTCCGCTCCAGGCGCACGCCGCCGGTGATACGATCTGGACCAAGGCGTCTGAGATCATGCAGGATGTCTACACCCAGATCCTCGGTATCTCTACCATTGCCGCCATCGTGACCGCCAGCATCGCGCTGTTGCTGATGAACTTCTCTCGTTCGGGCAGGACGGTGGATGAATCCAGAGCCTGGCTCAAGCGGATCATCATCACCTGGGCGATCCTCAACGGCCTGGGCTTTATCATGGCGTACATTACGCCCTTCTTCACCGGCGGCACCTGGTCCCCCACAACTACCTGAAGCGGAGAAAGGACTAACAGATGAAGAAAAATATGCTTTGCTTGATTGGCGGCGTCATCACCGGGGTCTTCCTGTGTCTTGCTGCCGCCAGCATGATCCCTATCGATCCTCGAAGCGACAAGGATCTCTGGGAATGATGGCTGCCAGGAGGTGTTCACATGGGCATCCTTGACAGCATTGTCGGCTGGATCGCTGAACAGATCATGAACCTGCTGGACCTCACGACTGGCGCCGTGCTCGGTGCCCTAGGCTGTGATATGTCCGTATTCCTTCGGTATTTTCCTGCTGCGGAGACGATGTACGACATCTTCGTGGCGATTGGAATTGGGTTCATCCTGCTCAATCTGGTCTGGCAATTGTTCAAGAACTATGGCGCAGGTATCGGCCTCAGTGCGGAGGACCCCGGTAAACTGCTCCTTCGGTCGATCCTCTTTTTGTTCCTGGCCTATTTTTCGGACCAAATCCTGGCCCTCATCCTCGAGTTTGCCGGCACGCCGTACACTTGGGTCGTTGACGCTTCTCTCCCGCCTATCGAGTTTGCGAATTTTGCGAGCGTGCTGACGGTCATTGTCGGCTGCCTGGCATCGGGCTCTGTGACCTTGATCGTCCTGATCCTCACAATCATCGTGGCTTGGAACTACATCAAATTGCTGTTTGAAGCAGCAGAGAGGTATATCATGGTCGGCGTGCTGGTTTTCACGGCGCCGGTGGCGTTTGCCACCGGTGCTTCCGAGAGCACCTCCAATATCTTCAGCGCATGGTGCCGCATGCTCGGAGGCCAACTGTTCCTGCTCGTGATGAATGCCTGGTGCCTCAGGCTCTTTGTCTCCATGGTCGGGAACTTCATCGCAAACCCGCTTTCCCTTTAGGCCGGCCAAATCAGATTGGAGGCTTGAATGAAAAGAAACATCCTTAAAGTCAGCGGCGCGGTCATGGCTCTATCTCTCGTACTCTGCACGCCGGCATTTGCCATTGAAGAGTCGGAAGTGGAGAACGCCATCGCCGCGTCCAGCAACGAGGCTGTCGCCGGGAACATCTTTCTCTGGTTCCTCTGTGCAGTGGCCTTTTTGAAAATCAGTCAGAAGATCGACAGCTTCCTCGCCGGGCTCGGAGTCAATGTCGGGCGCACTGGCGGAAGCATGCTGACAGAACTGCTGATCGCAGGCAGAGCGATCGGCGCCGCCGCAAGCGGGCTTAGTGGAGCTGCCGGGAACATTTTTAACCGTTCTCATGCAAGTTCTAATAGTACAACGAGGCAGGCCGCAGGTCAGGCTTTCGTAGGGTCTGGCGGCGGACTTGTCGGAGTCGCCAAGCGTGCCGCAGGCAACGCCGCAGCTGGGAGTGCCACGGGAACTGGCTCCGGACTTGGAAGTGTCATCGGTGGAGCGATGTTTGGCTCCAGCATGGCGTCCGGAGGGAAGTTTGCAAATGAGGTCGTTGGCGCCGTTGCCACCGGCAATATCGCGTCAGTCGGCTCCATCAAAGGCGAGCAGGCCGCCCAGGCACTCACCAACTACCTTGGATATGGCTCGGTGGCAACTGATGGTAGTGGAGCGGTACCCACAGCGCCCGTAGGAGAAGTTGCCGCAGCGACGGTCATTGGAGAAGAACTCGACCCCAGTATCGGAGAAGACGGCGAAGTCACCATCACACAGGATGGAGGGGCCGCCGGCGGGGCTTCCATTCCGGGCCAAAGTCCCAACACGATCCCATCCAGCCCGAAAGCGGGACATGAGGCAGTTGAAAAAACCACTGAGGCCGTTCCCGGAGCGGCACCGGCCCCTGCAGCAGAAGGTGCTCCGATCCCCTCTCAGCCCCCTACATTTCGTGACGTTGAGATTGGCGGCGGCCGCATAACGGGCTATGAGACTCCGGCTGGCGGAGGCGAGGAACGTCAATTTGCCATGTATAACGCCTCGCAGTACATGGTCCCCAGCGGCCCTTACGAGGTCGTCAAGACAGTTGATGGAGAGAGCTGGTACAAGCAGTACGCCCAGCCGACTGTTCAGAAAACGCCCTATGAGGATGCCTCCGGGAAAATCAAATACAATGAGAAAATCGTGGAGCAGATGCCCCAAATCCCGAAAAGAAAGGATCGTGTCTGATGCCTGAAGAACAGAGAACAAGCGGTGAGTCGTCTGCCGCCTCCGCACGGGGAGCGACAAAGACGGGAAAAGCCATCGCGAATATAGCAAAGGGGGCTGCTACCGGCGGAGCGCACGGGGCAGCCCTCGCTGCTGTAAAGGAGTCAAAGAAGTGGATCGCCGGCATTGTGATCCTGCTCCTTCTGCCTGTCCTGATCGTACTGATGCTCCCTGTGGTCATTTTCGGTTCCTTATTTGGAATTGGGACCGATGAGCCAAATGCAATCGTGGATGACACGGTCCTCTCTGCCAACATGGTGAGCCTGAACACGGGCATCAGCACGATTTTATCGGAAGGCTTGACTGATGTCCTTGCCAGGATCGATGCCGACTTTGCTGCGTCTGGCTGTGACGAAAAAGAGGTGAATAACCCCTACGGGGCTGATGTCCTGTTCAATGCCAACCAGTTCATATCAATGTACTGCGCAAGCAAAGACACGGACGTGGAGTCCATTTCCCAGTCTGACCTGGAAGCAATTCTTCGGCAGCATGTCAATCAGCTCTACTCCTTCACCTACAAGGACGAGACCAGAACAGTCGAAGCTGACTCCAGCTCTGATTCCAGTTCTGAAGAGGTTGAGGAGACAACAATCACTGTCCGAGTCTATACAGTCACCTACAACGGTGAGTGGTATTTCGCAGACCATGTCTTTGCGTTGAGTGAAGATCAGAAGGACCTGGCGGACAACTATGCGGAAAACCTCTCGGTGTTTCTCTCTGATGGCTCTTATCAGGTTCTATCAGATACTGAGTTCTCCGCAATGGGTCTTTCATACGACGGCGTGGTATTCACAGACGGCGAGACCCAGGTCGTTTACTATAACCAGTTAGATGAGCGATGGAAGGACGAGCCCTATGGCACCGACAACATCGGCGGCTATGCGTGCGGTCCCACATCTATGTCTATCGTAGTGTCCAGCCTGACTTCCGACACTGTTGACCCGCCTCACATGGCGCAGTGGGCCTATGAAAACGGCTACTGGTGCAGCAAGTCCGGCTCTTACCACTCCCTGATCCCTGGTGCTGCGAAGGCCTGGGGCCTCGCCTGCGAGGGCTGTACGCCCTCTGAGCCCCAGAGGATAGTCGATGCCCTTGCGGACGGGAAATTGGTTGTGGCGCTCATGGCCAAGGGACATTTTACGTCCTCCGGTCATTTCATCGTCCTTCGGGGTGTGACTTCGGAAGGCAAGATCCTGGTCGCAGACCCGGCAAGTTATCAGAGATCCAACAAGGAGTGGGACCTGTCCATTATCCTTGATGAAGCAGGTTATGCCAGTGCTGGCGGCCCGTTTTGGATCATCGGCTGAAATGGAGGTACTTATGGAACGTTATGAGTATGGATGTAAAAACAATAAGATGGTCAATTGCGGAAACCGCAATGGCTGCAGCACCTGTGGCTGGGACGAAGACACCCGAAACAGGCGCCTGACAGAGATCCGCAGGCAGAGGGCAAAAATCGCCGGCCTGGCATCATGTCCCTTCTGCGGCCGGCAGCCGTTTGCTATCCACTCCCGTGCCGGATATTCCATCCGGTGCCGCAATGGCCTTTGCATCATGCCGGCAACTGGTATCTACGCTTCATTGGATGCGGCCGCAAAAGTGTGGAACCGCCGCTTTTTTGACGCCAGTCCCGGCCAGATTCGAGGTTATGTAGTAAATGAGTAATGGAAAAGAAGAAAGGGATGTCTATTATATCCCAGGCAACTTCCTCACAAGTGGCCGCCTATTCGGAGGCATGATTCGGGTGCGCAATGCGATTGAAGCTTGCGCACTCGTTTTACTTACCGGCCTTCCCATCATCAACCTCGGCATCTCTTTGACCGCCCGGGTGATAATCTTATGCCTCATCACTTTGCCGCTCGGCGTGTTCGGCGTCGTTGGGATTGAGGGTGATTCCCTGAGTGAGTTCGTTATCAACTGGTTCAGGTGGCTGTGCAATCGGAGAGTCCTCTATCGCTCCGATACTCCCGCGAAGCAAGAGCCTGAAAAACCTTCTGGGCTGCCCCGCAGAGCACCGCCTGAGCATCGCCCTCCTGAGCAGCTCGGTATTACTCTCAAACAGCATCCCTCACGGACTAAGGCAAGGGGGCATCGCCGCCATGCTCCGCCCAAAGCGGTGACGAGAAACCGCACCGCGCAGCCAAGGCGGCGGCGCCGGCGGGAGAATACCACTGAGGACATGATCCCGGTCCTGGACATCCAAAACGGCATTGTTCACATGAAAGATGGCAGATACATCAAAATCCTTGAGGTCGAGCCCATCAACTTCCTGCTTCGGAGTGTCCGTGAACAGAAAAATATCATCGCTTCATTCGCCAGCTGGCTGAAAATCAGTCCGGTCAAGCTCCAAATCAAAGTCCTCACGAAGAAGGCGGATATCGGTAAGCATCTGAATGCCATCGAGCGAGACATGGAACGTGAACAGGACCCAAAGTGCAGGGAACTCCAGCTTGACTACTATAACCTGATCAAGACCATAGGCTCACGGGAGGCCATTACCCGTCGGTTCCTCATTATCTTCGAATATGAGCCCATGTTCAACAACCGCAAAACCGAGTATTCTGAGGTCGTGTCAACGCTTGAGACTGCCGCCAGGACAGCCAAGCAGTACTTCCTGCACTGCGACAATATCGTGGTGACCCACGATGACGAGAATGCTTTCCTGCTGGAGGTCCTCTACACCATTTTCAATCGTGAGACCAGCGAGAACACCACGCTGGAGAAGCGGATCGAGCAGCTGGAGGCCTATAACCTGACTCATGGCCTCGGCACCGATCTTACCATTCCGAGGATCATCGCCCCGGAGTGCATTGATCTCCAGCACGGCAGCTATACCGTCATGGATGGACTGTACCACTCCTACCTCATGATTCCCTCCGACGGCTATAATCCCCGCGTTGTTGCCGGCTGGACATCCATCTTTGTCAACGCCGGTGAGGGGATCGACGTTGACATCTACTTCCAGAGAGAGCCGAAAGAGCGCATCCAGACAAAACTCGGCCAGCAGATCCGAATCAACCGCAGCCGGATCAAGGACACCTCCGATACCAACACCGACTACGATGACATCGAGGATGCCATCCGGTCCGGGTACTACTTGAAACAGGGCCTGGCAAATTACGAGGATTTCTATTACGCCGTTATTCTCATCACGGTGACGGCGGACACATTGGAAAACCTGGAGTGGCGGGTCGCTGAGGTAAAGCGCCTGATGGTCTCCCAGGACATGGATCTCCGGGTATGCCGATTCCGTCAGGAGCAGGCGATGACCGCAGTCATGCCCTTTTGCAAACTGGATAAGAAACTGTTCGAGCGCGGCAAGCGGAATATGCTGACTTCTGCCGCAGCAAGCTGTTATCCCTTCACAAGCTACGAGATGTCGGATGAGAACGGGATATTGCTCGGAGTCAACAAGTTCAACAATAGCTTGGTTATCGTCGATATCTTCGATTCACGGGTCTATAAAAATGCGAATATGGCCATCATCGGAACCTCCGGAGCAGGCAAGACCTTTACCTTGCAACTGATGGCGTTAAGGATGAGGCGTAGAGGCACCCAAGTATTCATCATCGCTCCTCTGAAGGGCCATGAGTTCCTCAGAGCCTGCAAGAATGTCGGAGGCGAGTTCATCTCGATCAGTCCGGCATCCAGGCAGTGCATCAACATCATGGAGATCCGGCGTGTTGATCAGACAGCCAACGCGATCATTGACGGAGTCGTCAATGAAAACTCCATTCTGGCCAAGAAAATTCAACAACTCCATATCTTTTTTTCGCTTCTGATCCCAGACATGAGCCATGAGGAGAAGCAGCTGTTGGACGAAACGCTGATCCGAACATACGCGCTCAAGGGGATCACGCATGACAATGAGTCCCTGATCGACCCTGACGATCCCTCCCAGTACCGGGAGATGCCGCTGCTTGAGGATGTCTATAATCTGCTGATCCAATCTCCTGAGACAAAACGCCTCGGCAACATCCTGAACCGCCTGGTGCATGGCTCCGCGAAGACCTTCAACCAGCCTACCAACGTGGACCTGTCGAATCCCTACACGGTCCTCGATATCTCTGAGCTCACTGGCGACCTGCTTGTCGTCGGTATGTTTGTCGCACTCGACTACGTCTGGGACAAGGCGAAGGAGGATCGAACGAAGGAGAAGGCCATCTTCATAGATGAGATTTGGCAGCTGATCGGCGCCAGTAGCAACACGATGGCCGCTGAGTTCTGCTTGGAAATCTTTAAGATCATCCGTGGATATGGCGGCGCGGCGATTGCTGCGACCCAGGACTTGACAGACTTCTTTGCGCTGGAAGGTGGAAAATACGGGAAGGGCATCATCAATAACGCCAAGACGAAGATCATCTTGAACCTGGAAGATGATGAAGCTATGCGTGTCCAGGATGCCCTTAAACTGACGGACGCGGAGATCTCCAATATCACCCGCTTTGAGCGAGGAAATGGACTGATCTCCACCAATAACAATCACATCACGGTTGAGTTCAAAGCCTCCAAATTGGAGAAGCAGCTCATCACTACAGACCGCTATGAACTGAGTCAAATCCTCAAAGAGCGGTCTTGATTTTTACACTTTTCGTCAACGAGCGGCAACGTTCCATCCGCCACAATTTACATATCGGCGGCGTTCAACGTTGACGGTTTCCCTGCCAGCGTTGAATGTCGCCAATCTTCTACATGAGGAGTGATAATTCATGTCCTTTGTAAGTCGGTACCGGGGTTCCGAACTCACCATTATGGTGAAGCTGATTTCGATTTTCGGGGTCGTTGAAGCCTGCCAGATGCGTGAGTTGTTCTCCCATCTTGGGGACAAACAGTACAGCAAGATCATGAGCAGGCTCCATCAGGAGGGGATGCTCTACACTTTACCTGATGCCGAGCACCTGGCCTCCAATCGTCTCTCTGTCAATAAAGTCAACTGGGATGACAGCGTCGCCAGTTTTTGGGCCCTGATCAGCATCAAGGACAGCATCCAAGACTTCTGCGCCGGCGAGATGCCGGCGATCCTGACGGTATCCACGGGTGAATTTGACTGCGACATTATCCCCGTCAATGACAAGGCACTGGCCTTGATCAATGACACCTGCTTCGAATTGCCCAGCAATGTGCGCCGGCTTCTGGTTGTTCGATCATTCGATGCCGCTGCGGGCATCGAGCGCCGGCTCCGAAATGATTTTGTCATCGTCGTGGGGAAAGACGGCGTGACAGGCTCCTACGAACTGTGAGGTGTGACATGATAAACGAGACTTACATGGAGGCGATGATGACATTGGCCTCCGACTACGACCAAATGAGCCAAGAACTCTTCCGGCTGGCTCATAAGCTGGAAGATACCCCTGGCTATAACCCCAAAAATGAGATGTATAGCCTTGTCCGGACAGCGGAGCAGGCTACCGTCGGGCTCCGAGGCCTTGCGGCACGGACGGAATGGGAGAAAGCCAGAGAACTCTATGAAACCGCCGGGGATGCGATGGGCATCCGAGTCAGTGAAGACCCGAACTGGATCAAAATCTCGGTCCCCGCTATCCTCCCAAAGCGGAATGCACGAGACAATACGCTTTACCTCACCCGGCCGCTTCGTGCCTGCCTTTTGAAGTTCCAGGCCGCAGACCCCATTGAGCGATTTGAGCGGTGCGTGATCTGCATTGTCCACCAGTACGATGCGGCTCTTGGCACCCGCCGTGTTCGCGATTACGACAACATTGAGACCAAGCGGTTTCTGGATGTGATCGAGTCGGTGCTCCTGACCAATGACAGCGGCCTTCTCTGCTCAGTGCTTCAGACGACCAAAATGGGTGATCGGGACGCTACGGATTTTTATCTGATGCTCCCGGAATCCCTGCTGAAATGGGTCGAGAAGTACCTCTAAACAGATACCGAAACCTACAAAAAAACTGGTTCAGAAACTGGTATGAAAATCGGCCGTACAGAAACCATGTACCTGGGCCCTCATTTTTCGGTATGGAATTGGAGCCCTGATTTACCGGGGTGTTTTTGATTATGTTCAGAAAGGGCCGCGAGCAGTTTGGGATGTGGCTTTCTTTCGGCAGTCTATTCCGCAGGCTTTGAAGGCCTGCTGTTTTTATATCTTTTTCAAGCGAGAAGGTGGTTATCTTTGCTGTTCCAGTCAGATGACCGTATGCTGGAGCTTCTCTGGTTTGTCGGCTACTGTGTGGATTTTCCGGCTCAGCTGGCGGATCGGATCGATGGCCATTGGGAATGGAATCGGCATGTGAAATACAGGGCGATCAAGAGTGGTTATCTTTCGGTGCATCGGGATGTGTACCAGCAGCGGGTGATAAGGTCTCTGCGTTTGACGCCGGCGGGGCTTGAGTATATCGGGCAGCGTGATCCCAAAGCGCAGGTCCACATCATGGCCCGTCAGGACTTGAATGTCGGCAATCGGAACGCCACAGATCGGATCATGCGTCGTCATGCACAAGCCACAGCTCTGTTGATGGCCTATCACGCCGGCGCAAAGTTCCTGCCCCAGGAAAAGCCCAGCCTACTGGCAAAGCCGCAAGTATCTTCCGTTCCCTATGACCCAGCGCAATTCTACTACTACTTTTCACATGATTTCCGCCAGGCGCTCCGTGAAAAGAGCGATCTGGTGGATGCGAAGGCCTCGCGGCTCTTGGGGGTGCTCATACACCAGCATTACGGCTACCTGCTGTACTACACAGGTCATACCCGGATGTACTGGCTCGCCGGCACTGAGGAGAACGTGAGCGCGATGGTGGAGCAGGTCCTCAATATTCGAGGTATGCCAGTCACCACCTTCAACGAGGTCATCATTGGCTCCAGAATGCCCGTAGCCCAAAAGCTCATGCGGCAGGGGAAGCATGTCCATAGCCGCTACTTTACCCTCTCCCCTCATTGCAACAGCATCTTCTTCGTCACCAATGACCGGCGGGGCGATGCACTATTCTCCATCATCGTAGACCAGCAGAAGCAGTTGGAAATCAACCGAGTGGCCCTGTCGGACTTTATCCCGCCCAGGGAAAGCCGATTCTACGACGCAATGACCCCAGACGGCAAAAGGCCCGTCATTCTCGGCTACACCTGCGATCTACTCACATTCTCCGATCTGAGCGCATTCATGCCCGGATTCGAGGAGCCGACGATCGTGCTCTGCTACGATTATCAGCTCAACACCATCCAATCCCTTGTGAAAACACCCACCGAGGTACGAATTATGAAAGGCGGTGATACCTCGTGAAGAAAAAAGTTGGCGGCATCATCAGCATTGTCGTCCTGATCCCTGTGCTGCTCTTTGTCGCCGGCATCGTTGCCCAATTCGTCATCAATATCAATGCTTGGAAGGCGGCAGGCAGCGACTATCGCACCTCGCCCGGCCTACCGTCGCTGGAGCTGCATGCGATCATCTCCGCACTCTTCACCTTCCCGGAAGGCCCGATCGCTATTGCGGCGATCGTCATTGGCATTGCCCTCATCTGCGTCTTCGGGCTTCGGCTTGGCTGGAACCGTGGCGGCATGACCGACCTGGATCGCAACCTCACCATCTCCAGCTCCGGCAGTTATGGCACAGCCGGCTTCATGAGCGAGCGAGAGGCCAGGAACTGTTTTGAACTGACGACTCCGAGCAAGACCAAGCAGGACATCCTGGGCCTGACGAATTCCGGGAAGGTCATCACACTGCCGGAGAAGACCCGGCTCAACAGCAATCTTGCCATATGCGGTGCCTCCGGTACTGGCAAGTCGAGAAGCATTTCCCGGAACCTGATCCTTCAGGCGGCCAGGCGAGGGGAGTCCATTATCGTCACTGATCCAAAATCGGAACTCTACGAGTCCATGAGCCAGTACCTGCGGGATCAAGGCTACACGGTTCGTGTCTTCAATCTGATCGAAATGGACCACAGCGACTCCTGGAACTGCCTCGGGGAGGTGGGCGGTAGCGAACTGATGGCGCAGACCTTCAGTGACATCGTCCTTTCCAACACCTCCGGCGATTCCAAAGACGCCTTCTGGTTCAACGCAGAGCTGAACCTGCTCAAGGCGCTGGTCCTCTATGTCTCTCTGGAGATGCCTCCTGAAAAGCGCAACCTCGGCACGGTATATGAACTGCTGACCAAAGAGGATGAGCGCAGTCTGAATAAGATCAGGAGCAGCATCCGCCGTGAGCACGTCAATAAATTCACTGGAGAGGTAATGCCTCCCTCGCCGGCATTCGCGCCGTTTGCGATCTTCATGCAGTCCAACGAGACTGTACGCACCAGCGTGATCATCGGCTTGGGCAGTAAGCTCCAAGTCATGCAGGCCAAGCAGGTCCGCAATATCACCTCTTACAATGAGATCGATCTGGAACTGCCGGGTAAGCAAAAGTGCGCTTACTTCTGCATCGTGTCCGACCAGGACAACACCTTCGACTTCCTCAGCTCCCTCTTCTTCAGCTTCTTGTTCATCAAGCTCATCCGCTACGCCGACAGCCACTGTGAAGGCGGCGTTCTCAAGCCGAAGGTGAAGTTCATCTTGGATGAGTTCCCCAACTGCTGCCTGATCCCGGATTTTACAAAGAAAATCAGCACGATCCGCTCTCGCGGCGTCTCAGTCGCTGTGTTTTTCCAGAACGTCGGTCAAATGAAAAACCGCTACCCTGACGATCAGTGGCAGGAGATCCTGGGCGCATGCGACTCCACAGTATTCCTCGGCTGCACCGACATGCTCACGGCGAAATACTTCAGTGACCGTATTGGCGTAGCCTCCGTGGAGGTGGAGAGTGAGATGCGGGAACTCAATACCATGCACATCAGCAACTACACCCCTCAATTCCGCAGGACGAACTCCCTTGGCCGCAGACAACTGCTGACGCCAGACGAAGTCCTCCGGCTTCAGCCCGATGAAGAGCTGATCTTCATCCGAGGCCAGAAAGTGTTCCGAGCGCACCGTTTTGACTACTCAAAGCATCCTGAGTACAAGAAACTGCGCAATTCCAAAGCAGTCCAGCATGAGCCTGATTGGAGACGATCCAACCGGGCTTTTGTCATGGAGCATAAAGACCAACCGGTCATTTCCGTTGACCAAGCCGGCGAAGGGCAGCCCAAACCCACTGGTGCATCACCCCCCTCTGCATCGATGGACGAAGAGGCGCCCATCGGCCGGTCAGTCAACTTAAATGAAATACTCAAAGGAAGGAAGCGATAGCCATATGTCCCCCAGAAAAAAGGTAACTGAGGACCAGCAGGTCCCCGAGCTGGAAACTGTTCCTGATCAGAGCCAGCAGGCGGAACCCCCGAAGGAACCTGCGTCCGTACCGAGAAGGCCCCCCAGCAGTGCGGCCGACATCCTGATCCTGAACGATCAGGAGCGTGGCTTCACTCCGGAAGACAGCGAAGACGTCAAGTGGAACTATCTCTCCGGCGCCATGCACACACATAAGATCCTCACCGGCGTAGTCAGCGGCATTGAGACTCTGGAAAACGGAAACATCATTTGCGCAGTTGACTACGAGGGCGTCCGCATCCTGGTCCCTGGCCGGGAGATGTTCATGGACACCTGGCCGGAGGACAGTCTGCCGTCCATCCGCTACCAGGTGCGCCTGCGGCGCTGCCTGGGCGCCACCATCGACTTCATGCTCTCCGGCATTGACTTCACACATCGCGCAGCTGTCGGAAGCCGACGTGAGGCGCTGAAGCAGAGGCAGGCCCGATACTACGGCACCAACCGTGTGAAGGTTGGGAGTCGTGTCGCTTGTCGGGTCATCGGCGTGGGCAACAACCGAATCACCGTGGAGGCGGTCGGTGTTGACTCCATCATCCCCGCCAGCGATCTGTCCTGGGAGTGGTTTGCCGATGTGAGTGACCTGTACGCCGCCGGCGACCTGGTGGTTGCGAAAGTCATGGAGATCGGTCAGGATGAGGAAACGGGCGATTACTCCGTTCGTCTGTCCGTGAAGGCGGCGAGCGAGAACCCTGATCTCCCCGTTCTGAAGAAGCTGGTCCCCGGCAGCAACTACTTCGGAGTCGTCACCGGGGTCCGCGACCGGATCTTCTTCATTCGGCTCCAGACTGGCGCCAACGCCAAGACCGCAACCTACCGCACCAAGGAGATCCCCGCCAAGCTGGACACTGTGAGCTTCCTCGTTCGCAGTGTGGACCTGGAGCAGGGTCTCGCGTTCGGCCTCATCACCCGCGTGATCAAGCGTCACTCCAGATTGAGGTGATGGCCATGCGCGGCTCAAAACACGGGAAACTCCAGCATTGCCGTGAAGTGATCCGCGATTGCCTGAACATCGTGGAGGAAAAAGGAGACACCTTCGTCGCCATCCATAAAGATGACGAGACCGAGTGTGTGATCCTCGTCTCCATGATCCGCACGCAGTCGATCTTATCCGTCATCGTGGCGGATAAGATCCTGTTTGCGGAAGGCAATGAGACGGAAATGTACCGCACGGCCAATGAACTGAACAGCGAGTCCGTGACGGGCTGGCACACCATCGTGCTCAAGGACAGCGGCAGCATCTACATGTACCGGCAATGCCTATGGATCTCTGAGTCGCTTACTTCCAGTGAGCTGACTGATATCCTCTGTGACTGCATTACGGAATACAAAATCGGTCGCAGCCGCTTTGCTCCTCACGAGGCGTCCTGACCGCCAAACAAAATGAAGAAAGGAACAAAGAATGCTATGAGAAAACCGATCCTGGCTTTGGCTCTGGCGCTCACACTCTCCCTCGGACTGGCTGTGAATGCCAGCGCAGCAAACTATGTCGCTGACGACATCACCTATCAGAACCTCAATGGCCAGCAGCTCGCCATCAAAGTCTACACCCTGCTCCCGGAACAGGACCCGGCGGATCTAGTGGAAGATGACTTCGAGTATGACGGCTACCTCTACTCCTACAGTAGCACGACCAAAGAGGAGCAGACCTTCGATGAGGAGAATCTCCACACCGAAACCGTGACGGTCACAACTTCCTCTAAGAACATGGAAGACATTTTGGCCGCCCTGGAACCCACCATCGAATACGATGACGGCACCGCGACCGGCACCTTGGCGCTGGACCACAGCACGATCGACACCCAGGTGGCCGGCTACAAGGACAGCAGCTACACGGTGACTGCCACCAAGAACTACACCGGTCTCGACCGAAACGACAGTTCCTACATCGATAAGACCGTCGTCAAGGACGGCCGAACGCTCAGCCTCTCCAACATCACATGGTCAGTCGAAAGCACAACTCTGGTTGGGGATCAGCTGGTGCCTGCAACTTACACCGCCGTTGCCACATACAGCGGCACCGCATACAGCAAGACGGCGACCGGGTACATCACCACGGCAGACTATGTCGGGACCATCAGCGTTTCCGGCGTCTCCAGCATCAAATACACCGTGACCTATATCGGCACGCCGATCGCTGTGGAACCGGAGGGGCTTCTCACGAGTCCCGCCATGGTGATCATCCCGGGCATTTTCCTGCTGGCTATCGTCGGCGCGTTGTTATTCCTGCTGCTCTTCCGTAAGAACTGTACGGTATATGCCGCAACTGGCAAGGGCAACGAGTATGACAAGTGCGGCAGGCTCCTCATCCGGACAAAGAACCCTGAGCTGCGCATCGACCGCCTGAAAGAGGTGCCCGAAGGCATCATCGCCATCGAGGTGGAAGAGGCGACCGCCCGGAAGCTCTTCGGGCGTAGCATCAATATCCACTACTACGACGCATCCTTCACCCACACAGTCGGGACCGTGAATGGCCCCTACTGGTTCAAAGTGGATGTCGGCCATGCGCCGGGCAGTGACAGTATGGGAAATGAGGAGGTACCCACATGAAAAAACTGATCACGCTCTGTCTCTCCCTGTGCCTTATGGCCGGCATGGCAGTAACTGCGAGCGCGGCCGACTACACCTTCAGCACAGCCGGAGCGACGGACTATTACGGAAGCACCAACTATGAAGATCTCTATGATGGCGCCTACAATTACGGCGGCATGAACCAGATCGACTTCGATATCCCTGAGATCAAGTACGGCCTCGCGCAGGATTTCCTGGAGAGTTCTCTTCAGAATCCCTACCTCACGTCCGGCACCCAGTATGGACTCCAGACCGGAGGGACCAGCGGGAGCGTGGGTAACGCGAAGTATCCCAATGTCAATTACGGCGATGCGGTCGTTTCCGGACCCGGGAGCACGATCGAGATCGAGTATCAGCCCACGGTGACTGTTGCTGACCTCACGCAGTCGGATGGCAGTATCGGGACCGTCACGATCAAGCGGGTCGGCCTGAGTGCCAAGGTGTATGAAGGCGCTACCACAAGTTCCATGGCCAAGGGCGCCGGCCACTATGCCTCCAGCAGTTGCTGGACGGGCAATGTCGCGCTGTTCGGCCATAATCGCGGGAGCCACCCCTACTTCAACGCACTCAAAAACGTGAAAGTCGGTGACACTGTGACCTATCAGACCAATCAGGGCACCAGGACCTATCAGGTCGAAACCGTCGCCCACATCTCCAGCACCGATTACTCCTACCTCAATGAGATGGGCGATAATCGGATCACGCTCATCACCTGCATTGCGAACCAGCCCTCTCTGCGCCTGTGTGTTCAGGCGGTAGAGATTCGATAAATGACGGAGGAATTCTATGAACGGCAAGAAATCCCGCAACCGCGAACAGCGCACGAAACCCGGCACCAATCAGAAGCAGGTGCCCGTCCGCATCGTGATCTCCCAGGCTGACTTTACTCGGATGAAAGAGCTGGAGCGCAGCAGAAGCCTTTCCAGGGAGGAGATCTTCCTCATGGGCCTCCGGAGCTGCACGAGTCGCTGATCGCCACTGACTTAGGCCTCGTAGAGAGGGCTGGAATATCTTTCTATGAGGTGACGAACATGAAACATGCAATCCACTTCCTGGCCGGCCTGCTGCTCGGCTCTGCTGTGATCGTTTGCACTGGAGCGGCATCTGCGGTTTCGCAAACGGTAACGGCAACGCTCACCACTTCCCCCATCTTTCTTGATGGCAGTGAAGTCACCCTTCAGGGCTATAACATCGGCGGCCACAACTACTTCAAGCTGCGGGACATCGCCGCTCTGCTCGACTTCAACGTGTACTGGGATGATGGCGTCTATATGGAAAGCGCCGCACCCTACACCGGGCAGAAGCCGGAGCCCGCCGCCACGGGCCTGAGTCAGGTGCGTCTGGACGTGATCAGTATGATCAACCGCCTCCGTAATCAGAATGGGCTGCCCGACCTGGCCATCAGCCAGCCGCTGATGGAGGCCGCGCAGGAGTGCGCGGACAGCCACTACACCTGGCACCATAACCGGGAAGAGTGCGAGGCGGTGATCCGGGCCGGCTACCCCTATGGCTTTGGCAGCAACCTAACGGTATTTACCGGTACCGCTGAATCCACCATCGCACAGAAGGCGGTGGATAACTGGGTGCAGTCGTCCGGCCACTACAAGACCATGATGGACGCCGAATGCGACAGCATCGGCGTTGGAATTGCAGTGGATCGGGGCATCACCTACTGTTACCTGTTCGTCGGCAATCCTAACACGCATAACCCCTATGGCTAACCAAATCGTGCATGATCGGAAGGTCTCCCGCTATAAGCGGGAGGCCTTTTTTCATGCCCTGACAAGTAAAGGAGCATGTGCAAAATGAAAATTTTTAAGAGTTTCCGAAGATTGCATACCAGGCTCACAGCGATGCTGCTCGTCCTGGTTTGTATGCTGGGCTTGTTCCCGGCAACTGCATTCGCCGCCGGCCCGGAAACCATCACTCTGGATGACTGTACTTACAACGGTATCCACTATGAGTCTCCGGCGCTCGGCGTCTGCTATATGCATAAGATGCAGTTCGATGTAGATGGCGACAGCATCATGGGCTTTTGTTCCCAGAAGGGTGCGGGTATGGGCTGGTCCTTGGAAGGCCATACCTGGGACAGCCCCAAGTCGATCTCCAATGAGACCGTGGAAATCATGATGGCCTACTTTTACGCCCACTCCAAGGGCATCTTCACGGACGAGGCGCATGCCTTGGGCGTGGATGAGGTCTGGGGCTCGGACTACACGTGGACCATGAATGCGTGGGTGCAGGCGGTGGTGTGGCGCTACAAAGCAAATCTGCTCTCCGATCCCACCGTCGCCTGCGCGGAAGAGCTGATGTACGTCTACAATAACTTGGAGCATGCCAGCTACACCAGCATTGACGACGAGCTGGACGGCTGGTCTTTCCGCGACCGCGCCCAGTACATTCTTGACCTGGGCAGGCAGGGTGTCTGGGGCGACTGCGCAGTGTACGAGTACACTTACGCCGGGCCTGGGTCCAGCTACCACCCCGCAAACGACGTCCAGTCCGTCATGGTCGGTGAGCTGACCATCACCCGCGAGCAGTACCAGCTGACTGTGCGCAAGGTGGATTCCTCCAATCAGAACCAGGGACTGGCCGGCGCCCGTTTCCTCGTCACTTCTGAGAACGGCAGCTACTCCCAGGAAGTCGTCACCGGCTCGGACGGCACCTACACGATCTTCCCGCTGGATGCCGGCACCTATGCCGTCACGGAGCTGGACCCGCCGGAGGGGTACGAGATCGATAATCCCGGCCCCCAGTATGTCGTTCTGCCCAGCACCACTGGGGAAACGACCGTCACCGTGACCTTCACTGATACCTCTATTGTCACCAGCGAAGGCAGTATCCGCAAGGTCGATTCCGATGACCCCACCAAGGGCCTGTCTGGCGCCGTGATCAAAATCGAGGGCATCGATAATGATTTCGTTGGCACCTACACGACTGGCGCGGGCGGCTATCTCCAGGATGTGCCTTGGGATACCATGCCCGTTGGCGACTATATCGCCACTGAGGTCACTCCGCCCAACGGCTACTCCATGAGTAGTGATCCTGACAAAGTAAGGCAGACCTTCCACTGGGATGGGAAAGCGGACGTGGATCTGGTATTTGAGAACGATGCCAAAGTCAAGCTCGAATTGCTGAAGCTGGACGACTCCGATCGGCCTCTGGAAGGCGCCGTCTTCAATGTCCTGAGAGATGGACAGATCGTCGCGACTGAGAAGACCGACGCCTCCGGCAAGATCACCGTCACCAATATCACCGAGGGCCTCTACGCCTTCGTTGAGGTGTCTGCGCCCGCCCCCTACGCTCGGATGACGGAGCCGGTCGTTGTGCATGTGGATCAGGCGGATATCGATGGCGGAGGCACGATCTCGGTCACTGCCGTCAATCACACTTTACCCACCCTGACCATCCTGAAGCGCGACAGCCAGACCAAGGAGGTCGTGCCCGGCGCGCACTTTGAGATCAAAGGCATTCACCACGGCTACCACAACGACGTCATCACCGGGGAGGATGGCACCGCCACCCTGACCGGGCTCCCGGTTGATAGCTATACCGTAACGGAGATCTCGGTGCCTGAGCCGTATGTCGTAGCTGCGGAACCCACGCAGACCATCTGGCTTGGCCCAGGCGATGACCAGACCTTGGTCTTTGATAACCTCAAGAAACCCCAACTGAAGATCGCGAAGGTCGATGCGGCCGATACCGATACCACCATCCCCGGCACCGTCTTTCGGATCGAGGGTGTAGACAGTGACTTCCAGACCTATGCGACTACCGGGCAGGACGGCACTGTCACGCTGCGTGTGGAGCCGGGCACCTACCGGGTCATTGAGACTTCCGTCCCCGCACCGTACTACCTGCCGGACAAGGACGCTGAGCGCGAGCAGGTAATCAGCTTGAATGCCGGTGATGAGAAGGAGCTGGTCTTCAAAAACAGCAAATCTCCTGAATTGACCATCTATAAGGAAGACTCCGTTGCCGGCGCTCCCGTTGAGGGGGCGCGTTTTCATGTGACGTTCACATCCACTGGCGAAGCGGCAGACGCTCCGGAAACCATCGACTACGGCGAGATCCTCACCGACGAGAATGGTGAGATCAAACTCCATGAGCAGGGCAAGCGCCTGTACCCCGGTGAGTACACCATCACGGAGGTCGAGCCGGCGCCTGGATTCCAGATGAAGGAGCCCACCACGCAGAAGATCGTCCTCCATGGCGGCGAGTCGAAGACCGTCACCTTCCAGAATACCCCCCTCAACGCCGTGATCGTAGAAAAATACGACAGCGTTACCGGCGAGGCTCTGCCTGGCGCCACCTTCCAGCTGAGATACCTCGGCGGCACGAGTGGTACCGGCGGTACCGTGATTGGGCAGAAGGTGACCGGGAAAAACGGCACCGCCATCTGGACCGGCCTGGAGCCTGGCACCTATATCCTGGAAGAGGTTGACCCGGCGGACGGCTATCACATCATCCAGTCCTCTGAGACCATCTATCTCGCCGACAGCGGCGAGCAGAGCGTCGTCAGCGTGCGATTTGAAAACGCACCAGACGGTATCCTGCTGATTCGGAAAGTGTGCTCGGTCAATCCCTCCATCACGTTGCCGGACGCGGAATTCAAAGTCACGTATGCCGATGGCACATTGATCGGCGACTCCAATGGCCTTTACCGCACCGACGAGAACGGTGAGATCCGGATCGAAGGCCTGACACCTGGCAAGAGCGTCATCGTCACTGAGGTGTCCGCACCTCCGGGCTACATTATCGACAGCCAGTCCCAAACGATCCAAATCAAGGAGGGCCGCACAGTAACCCTCACATTCAAGAACCAGCCCAAAGGCGAACTGATCATCGTCAAGCGGGACAGCGCCACTGGCGCTCCTCTGCCTGGCGCCCAGTTCAGGATCACGACTGCCGCAGGGTGCGAAGTTGGCCTTGACGGCGTCATTGGGACCAGCACCTTAACGCAGAATGGGATCTTTGAGACGGATTCCAGTGGTCAGATCCACATCACGAACTTGGCTCCCGGTGCCTATGTGATCACTGAGATCAAGGCGCCTCAGGGGTATGTGATCGACCAGGCCACGACCAATGTGGTCATTGGCGAGGGTGGGGATACCCAGACCGTCGTTGTGACCAACTCCAAGGCTGGCTCCCTCATTATCAATAAACGCGACTCCCTGTCTGGCAAGCCTCTGGCCGGCGTCACATTCAAGGTGACGACTTCGACTGGAGAGTACGTACCTGACGAGGATGGCTACATCTCCAGCAACGGCTTGTACGTTACCGATGAGAATGGCCAGATCCAGATCGACGGCGTGGTCGGCACCCTCGTTGTCACGGAGACGAAGTCGATCCCCGGCTACAGCATCGATCCGAGCACGCAGACGCAGACGGTTGTGGTGAATCCCAACGATACCCAGTCTCTGACGTTTTATAACACGCCCAGCACGACCCTGGTCATCCAGAAATATATCGAGGGCACGACCGAGCCCCTGAAGGGCGTCACCTTCCGGGTCACTGACTCCAGCGGCGCGGTGGTCGGCCAGAGCAACGGTGAATTTGTCACTGATGAGGCCGGCCAGATCGTCATTGAAGGCTTGGAGCCGGGCATCACTGTTTCCGCAAAGGAGATCAAGGTACCTGATGGCTACGTCCTGGACTCCACCCCCAAATCGATTGAAATCCGTGAGGGCACCGTCCAGACCCTGACCTTCTATAACGCCCAGAAGGGCGCCTTGGTCATTCGGAAGTTGGATTCCGAGACGAAGGAACCCTTGGCCGGCGTGGAGTTCCAGCTGACTTATAGCGATGGCAGCTACGTGGACTATGACAACGGCCATATGTCCAGCAAGGGTCTTTACACAACTGATGCCAACGGCGAGATCCGGATCACCGGGATCACCGGCACGATCGTCGTCACAGAGACGAAGACGATCGACGGCTATCTCATCGATCCGGCCACTCGGACGCAGACGGTCGAAGTAAATGCGCAGGATACCCAGACATTGACGTTCTATAACACCAAAATCGGCGGACTCCAGATCATCAAGTCGGACAAGGATACCGGCACTCGTATTCCGGGCGTGAAGTTCGAGGTCCGCAAGATGGATGGTGAGATCCTCGGCAATTACACCACTGACCGCAACGGCGTCATCAATATCCCGGAGGCGGAGAGCGGCTGGTACCAGGTGACAGAGCTGGAGGCGGCCGATGGCTACCAGCTGGACACCACCCCCGCATACATCTGCGTCAAGGATGGGGAGACAGCAACGCTGGAGATCGAGAACCAGCGCATGTCCTCCATTATGATCCATAAGATCGACTCCAGCACCCGCGAGGGCATCTACGGGGTCAAATTCATTCTGTACGATTCCGGCAAGAACCCGATCGGTGAGTATGTGACTGACCAGGACGGCTACATCTGGATCGATGACGAGCTGACGCCCGGCCGCTACTACCTGCGCGAGTTGGAGGCGGCGGAGGGCTACACGCTCGACGAGCAGTACAAGACCGTCTGGGTGGAGCGCGGTAAGTGTGCCCAGATCACCTGGGAGAACACCGCCATCACCGGTCAGATCCAGATCCGCAAGTATGCGGCGGAGAACAACCCGGTCACCGGCGACCTCGCCGGCAAGGAGCTGGAGGGCGCCGTCTTCGAGATCACCCAGGCGCGATCCGGCAAGGTGGTAGGGTACATCACCACAGACGCGCATGGCGTTGCGGCATCTGACCCGCTGCCTCTCGGCCGCTACTATGTGACTGAGGTGTCGGCTCCGGCCTATTACCAGCTCAGTGGCGAGAAGATGGAGGCGGACATCGAGTATCCCGGTCAGATCATCAAGCTGACGGCCTACAATAAGCCGGCCAACCTCGGCGTCACCATCAAGAAGACCGGCAACTACGAGGTGCAGCCCGGCACAAGCATGCGATACGACCTCTCCAAGATCGCCAATACCTCCAACGTCGCGCTCAATAACTTCTATTGGCATGATAGGCTCCCCACGGACGCTACCAATGCCATGAGCCTCACGACCGGCACCTATAACCAGCGGCTCTACTATCGGATCACCTTCAAGACCAATACCAACGACTACCGGGTGCTCGCAAGCAACCTGCTCACGAGTAACAACTACTCCGTCAGCCTCAGTGCCCAGGCGCTCGGCCTGGCGCAGGGCGAGTATGTGACGGATGTCCGGTTCGAGTTCGGGACGGTGGCCAGCGGCTTCGCGTCCGTGATCAATCCCACCATTCAGGTGCAGGTCAAGGGCACGCTCGCCAACGGATACCAGATCGTGAACCGCAGTGATGTTGGCGGCCAGTACCTCAATGAGTGGCAGACCGCGCTGAGCAACTGGGTCACTGTCGTGCGTCGGTTCCAGCCCAACACCCCGCTGCCTAAGACTGGCTATTAAGGCCAGACAATGGGATTAAGCGGACTTTCCTTCAGCAGCACCTGGCAGGGAGCTGGCGCTTTTCCCCGGCCAGCTGCACATATGTACCTATCAACACTATGGAATTGGCGGGCACGCAAGTGCCCGCCAGGAAAGGAGCATGCAATCATGAACAGATTCATTGTCATCAACAACTGCCTCGTCAATGTCCGGCACATCGTTATGGCCGTAGATGAGGCGAACGGCACTACCGCCTTCCATCTGGACAACGGCGAGGTCCTGCACACGCAGAGCAATCCCGAACTGGATGACGCCCTCATGGGCAGAAAGCACACGGTCGGGATCATCCCTGTCCGGGGTCTCAACGCCATCATGGATGACGGTACCCAGCAGTTCCAGATGCCTGTCAGGTACCTGGAGCTGACGGCGGATGGGTCCTGGTACCCCCTGGATACCCACGGCGACGATCCGCACTGGAATGAGGACTACGGCTTCATCGGCCTCGTGGATGCGCCCGACAAGCGCTAATTCCTCCAAGTTGCTTTTACCACAAGTCCCTTACACAATCGAAGCGGAGGCCCCCTGGCAGGGGCCTCCGCACCTTTATATCAGATTAAGGAGAGATGTCATCATGTTGCAAGAGGTTATATCTCAAGTCAATGCCATGGTGGATACGGCACGCAACAACACGTTCAGATACTCAAGCAAGCATCCATACTGCGTTCGAAGATACACGTTCGGTATGCTGAAAACGACCACCATGTGTCATATCCCGGACTTTATTTTCGATCCCCGCGAGGCGAGGATGATCTCCAATGCAGCGTACCTGCATGACGTGGGAAAACTGCTGACTCCCAAGAGCATCCTCAATAAGCGTGGTCCTCTGACTCCGGAAGAGCGCGAGAAGATGCAGCTCCATACCATGGATGGAGCCATGCTCATTTACTTCCATCCGGCTTATGAAGAGCCGCTATTAAGAAAATACGCCTTCGAAATCGCTCTTCACCACCATGAGCGGATCGACGGTAGCGGATACCCGGACGGACTCCAAGGTTCCGAACTGACGCCCTGGCTCCAGATCGTATCCATTGCAGACACATTTTCTGCTCTGATGGAAAAGCGGCCGTATCGTCCCGCAGTGTATATAGACCGAGCATGGGAGATGATCTTAAATGGCGATTGCGGCCAATTCGACGAACGACTCCTGCGCTGCCTGGATGATGATCGCAGATGGGTATTCGGCGGAGTCAGCGATGAAATCATCAACGCCGATGAGTTGATATGGGCATACGAGAATAAAACCGAGACTGAGAAGCGCGCACCAACAGATGATTGGCCGCTTTGATTTCCAGCACCTCCTCTGATAGGGAATTGGGGCCTATATCATGATAACTTGGCCAGAATGTGTTCCAGGACATCATCGTATTCCGGCAACTGATCGGTGTAGACACGCATCCAATCCCGCATGGCCAGAACATCCTCCGGAGTGATGGCTTCATAGTCGCCCAGATACCCGTGATCCTCCATGAAGTCGTAAGCTAAATTGGAATACAGCTCGTCCAGGAGCTTTCTGGGATCGTCCAGCTGGATGGCATCTGAGTCACACGATTTTTTCTTCCCCGGGATGGTTACGAGCAGGTACCCGAATTTGTCGGACCAGATGACGTCATAGAGTGGGCATTCCTGGATATAAGGCCGCATGACACCGATCACGCGCTCCAGTTCAGCAGTCTCCTCTGCGCTCAAGTCGGGCTGAAGCTTCGACGTACGCTCAGGGCGGGCGTCATCAGCAAGCGCCTTGTTTGCCAGATACTCGTCGCGCTCCTTGTCGGTAGCGGGCCGGACTTCCGCCTTCCCGCAGTCAGGACACAGCTCCGGCTTCGACTCCGCCTGGAAGGTATACATACAGGCGGAGCAGGTGTAAATGTTGGACTCATGCATCTGGAATCTCTCCTTCAATCATATATTGCGGCAATGCCTTTGACATGGTCAGCCATCTTACGCACAACGTGCTCGGGACCGATGATTTGAGCTGCAGCGCCGAAACCGCAGACCCAGGCGAAGAATTGAGGGCTGACGACCACTTCCGCACTGACCGTGAAGTGGTCGTCGCCATCTCTTACGATCATGACATCCTGACCCAGCCGGTCTAAGACAACGCCCACCAGGTGGTTCTCAAAGCGGAGCCGGACGGTAACATCCTCGCCGGAGAACATACCGAAGACCTTCCTGGCGTAGACGGCCATGTCCAGGGCCTCGAAAGCGTCCCTACCATCCCGATGCTCCTCCAGCGTGGAGATGTCGGTCATCTTATCTACACGGTAGTGCTTGATGATACCGGCCTCGCTGTCGAAGGCGACCATGTAGTAGTTCTCATCGTCCCAGGTGAGTGCGTACGGGCTGACCACATAGAAGGCGCCGTCCTTCCGGTAGTGTCTTGTCTTCTCCACCGTGTACTCGAAGTATTTGAATTGGATCTTCCGATTCTGGGAGATCCCATCATGGATCGCATCCACATTATAGTAGATGGACTCATTCATGGTCTTGATCCGATTCTTCACATAGACCTGGCGCTGAAGGAGCTGTGCCTCATGGATGCTGGCCAGCTTCTCGATCTTCCGGATCAGCGTCATTGTCTTCTTATGTGTGATGAATTTAGACGACTGCACGCTATCCACAAGCAGTTTCAGCTCAGGAAGCTCGAAATTCCGCTGCGCAACATAGTAGCCCTGGAACCGGCCGGCATCCACATGGATGATATCCAAGCCATAAAAGCGCAGAGCCTCAATGTCATCGTAAATACTCTTGCGCTCGGCACTGATGCCCTGGGCGCCGAGATACTCCACGATCTGCTTGATGGTGACAGGATGCTCCTCATCCGAGTTCTGAAGCAGGTAATTCATGATATATAAAGGCTTCAGCTTCTGATAAGAGGAACGCGCCATTTTCAGCACTCCCTTCAATTCACCGGCATTCTAAGATGCCAGCCATCGTTATGCGGACATTCTACACGCTACGCAGTCCCATATTCCGTACTCTATCACGAATCTAACCTATCCGCAACCGCCCGCTCACTGGGCGGTTCTTTTTTTACCCGTCTATATTTGTGAACTTTTTGTAAACTTTTCTGAAAAACCAAAAAATCAGCCGAAAAAGGCCATTTTAGCGCCAACCGAATGGGAGGAGGAGAGATGAAGGAGCCGAATGGCTTCGGAATGGAGGTATGAACATGAAGAAAAAAGCGAAGCAGCGGCACCACAGCGTGGTGCGATGTCCCTACTGCGGCGCGCTGGCCGACCTGCGGCCGGCGGCGGAGATCTACCACGATGACAGCAGGGACGATCTCCTGTACGTCTGTAGGAACTACCCCAGATGCAATGCCTATGTGCGTGTGCAGCCTGGGACAAAGCAGCCCATGGGCCCTCTGGCGAATGGGGATCTACGTCATCTGCGCATCCGCGCCCACCGCGCCTTTGACCGGGTGTGGCAATGCGGCGTGATGACCCGTGACGCCGCCTATCGATGGATGGCGGATTACTTCTGCATCCCGCTGCGAGAGGCCCACATCGGACAATTCAGTGAGTACCGCTGTCAGCAGCTGATCCAGAAATGCGAGGATCTGCTGTGGAAGACCGGGAAAGCCAGCTGAAGGAGGTTTCAAAGATGAATCAGATCATGACAGACTACCAGAGAGAATTGGCCATTGAGCACCTGGGCCTGATCGACCAGGTCATTCGCAAGCGCATTCGGGTACGCGGGACACCCCTGCTGTCCTATGAGGACTTCTACTCCGTGGGCTGCGAGGCCCTGTGCGATGCCGCAATGCGGTACCGGCCGGAGAAAGGTGAGTTTGAGCCATACGCCTATGTGATGCTCTATCACGCGATGATCGATCACTGCCGCAAACAGAACCGACAGCAGAGCTTTGCTTCGGATCTATCGGTGGATGTAGACAATGAGGCGATCTCTCTGGAGGTCCTCAGCACCACGGATGGGGACATAGAGGATGCGCTGGACTGGGCGGACCTGGCCAGGGTGGTGTCTGAGTGCAAGAAGGACTTCAGCGGCGTGGCCCGACTGGGCATTGAGGCTCTGGAACTGAAGAGTCTTGGCTATACCAGCCGGGAGATCGCGGAACGCTACAGTACCACGGTCAATAATGTCAATGCCTGGATCTCCAGGGCGCGATCCAAGCTGATGAGCGACAGCAGATTTCTCGCTGCAGTGACCTGATCTGTTGTTACATCCGTGGGGCCGGCGTATAAGGGATTAGATCGAAAGAACAAGGAGGTTGCGATATGATCACCTTTTACGCCGCTGTCGGCTGCTATAGGATCAAAACGGAAGATGGCCGGAAGGTCGCCTACATCCAGAAGCTGGGGAAATATCATGAGATATCTGTCCCGGAATTCGCCATTTGGAGCGCACTGTTGTGGCAAGTCATGACCTACGAAGAGCTGAAGGCGGCCTATGAGGAGATCATGACACATCAGACCCAGCCGGTCCCCGACTTCGACCAGTTGCTGAAGCTGTTGCTCAAGAGGAAGCTGGTCATTTCAGGAGTCGGCTATACCGGGGTCGATGCCCTTTATCGGATGCTCGCGGATGCCTTCGTTGTCCCGTACCGCATCTCGGCGCCCAGAAAGGCATGGGGCCTCATTCGCCTGGTGGTAAAGGGCAAGATCCCAGTCCTTGGCGCCATCAGTGCCGCGAAGGAGAACAAGCTGAAGCCCAATGAGGCTCGAATCGTGGATCTGGTCGAACAGACGCCGTTGAGTACAGCGGAGCTGGTGCGCTGCTTTGACCTGGATCTCTATGATGTCAGCACCCCAGAGAAAGTCATCGCCGGCATCTATACCGACTGTGTGTCCACACAGCAGGAGATCGCAGCGGAGCAGTTCTGGTCCCCGAATACCAACGTGGTGCTGGAGGCAGTCTCCAACCTCTATCTCTCTCGCAGGGTGATCCTGGAGGTCCCATAATAATCATAACCAAGCAGGCGTGCCGGAACAGTCCGGCACGCCTGCAGTACTTCATATGGAGGAGCGATCATGATAAGTCAAATCCCACATCCTATCCAGCGGACGCTGTTGAAGACGATCTTACTCGGCGCGGCGGTTCTATCCTTTGGCGCCATTTGGGGCATTGTCAGCCAGGATAAAGTATTCCTCATCTTATCAGCGGCAGTGGGCATCCTCGGCGGGGCAAAAGTTCTCTCCCTCTATCAAACAGTCAAGACCGGCAGGTATGAGACACTGGAAGGGGTCGTTCTATCTGACCGTGCAGTTCCGCTTCGCAACAGGCACGTGCTCACATTGGAGGGGCCTGATCAGGAAATCAGTAAAGTGATCCTGGCGGGGAAAGCAGTGTTTCGTCCAGGCGCGGAGTACCGGCTCTATCTTGCTGGAAGCAACGAGCAAGATCCCACTACGGTTTTGCCAGAGTATTTACAGCCAGTGCGGTCGCTTCTGGGCTATGAGGAACTCGATTGAAGGGATGGACGAAGACGCGGCCGGCATTTGCCGGCCGCCTTTCTGTCACTTGATGAGCATAGGGGCGTCGTGGATCGTGTATGCGGGCAGAAAACTGGCTACTGCCTGATAGAAAGAGTCATCGTCCACCTCTTCCATCGCATCGAAGAAATGATCTGACGCCGTCGCTTGGCCTGCGGGTTCTCCAATATATATCATTTTCATGCTGGGGTTGACTTCCCGCATCTTTAAGAGCGCCTGATAACAGGAGTCATCTCTGTACGGCCAGGAGCACAGCAAGAGGTCCGTTTGCCTCCCGTACTTCTCAATCGCCTGAAGGCAATTGAGCTTTTCAATCTCAGTCCAGGGCGTTTGGAACCAGTCTGGGTAGTTCTTCGCCCAACTATGATCGTCGGTGGCGATGATATTTGTCCCGCAGGATTGAAGGGCAAAGCTGAGGGCGCCGGAACCACACATGATCTCCAAACATCTGCGGTCCTCGATCCAGGCAGCTAAGGGGCGAATCCAGTTATATGAGAGGAAGCAGAATCCGCAAAGGCGGTTTATCTCCTCCCTGAAATAGAGGGACCCCTCATTCAATGACCTTTCTTGGAAGAAGGGGAACTGAAGTTCCGCCTCCGGATAGGAGTCAGGGATCTGGTGGTTCTTCAACTGCTCCAAGATGGGAGCATATTGGGCCCTCAGCTGTTCCATTTTCTCATAATAGCTTTCCATAACAGTGGTCTCCTGATGGTGAAGTACAGTTTATCATATTATTTTGTACGCTCTAACGATGAGGAGTCAATACGAAATCATTTGGATTGATCCGTATGTCGGAATTGCATCTGCATCAACTTTATAGTTTTGAATTAGCTTACAATATCCATTGTCATAGAATGTTGGTGGGAACAAGCTTTGAATTGAGAGAAGGCCATTTTGACCAATCCAAGATAAGCCCATGGAAGCTTGTATTTTTGCGACTCCCACGATAAATTCTGAGTAATCGACATCACTCTTTATTAGCGGTCTTCCTTTTGTGTCGAGAATGCTGTTTTTGTGTATCATCAAACCATGTTGAGCGTGTGGGCGTAAATAGTATGATGGAACAGCTTTTCTTAAATCAACTAAACATGTTTTCTCCCCAATGTAAATTCCAGGTACCTTAATTTCGCATTTTTTCGTTCTACGAGTGAGTTCATTTTGTGCATCAACAGCCAAGAGAAAGAGATATGCATAATCAGTTTGAGGCACTTCACTAATGTGAATATGTTCATGATCTTGCAACGTGATTGCATCAAATCTATGTAGGCCAAACCACAGAGCAACCCAGAGATTATCAACGATATCCAGCCAAGATGTTTTGATACCATAGTGTTGTAGTAACGGTACAATTGCATCTGAATCAATACTATTGAATGCAGGATTGTCAGTAAGGGCTGTATGTACACGTTGTCTGTACTTCGGAAGACGTTCGCTATAACTCACTGAACTTTTCCCATCTGAAGGTCTAAAAATTGAAGGAATTAAACGCCCGCCATATAACTTGGTTTGTCCCCGCAAATACACATTTGCCTGTTCCCGATTTACATATTTTGCGTACCCAACAAATTGTGTCAAAACATGGAACGAATCAATCTTGTAGACAGGAACATGTTCACCATTTGAAGTATCGATTACTTCATCTATTGTCACTCCCTTAACCTGATGCTCAAATGAATTGATGACTCTCATACCATCCCCTCCTACAGATATTTAGTTTAATCCATGACAAACAACTTGGCAATCCTAAATGAAGCCGAAAGCTTTCTAAGAGTAGATTTCGGTATTATGGATTGCCATCGCCCGCCATGCTATGCTGTCTGTGTTCTTATTAGAAGTGATTTCCTCCGGGAGGAGCCCTTTATTAAGCAGTGAGCCTTTGAGCATGAGTCTCAGGCGATGATGTGCAGCTACAGTTCCGTCGTTTCACATGCGGCGGAGAGGAGGCTGCTTTTTCTTTTGCCAAATCACCGGGCATCGGTGTTTGGAATATTAAATCTTCTGGCATGACCAGAAGGAAAGGACTGAATGATATGTCGAATGCAACCATCCATCTGCTTGGCCGCGTGGTCAACGATCCTGAGGTCCGTGAGGGCAAGGAGCAGCGCAAGTTCGTCACGTTCCGGCTGGCTGTGAACAACCAGTTCGGCGCGACAGAGCATGCCGCCTTCTACACCTGTACGGGCAATGAGTACATGGCGAACCGGATCACCAAGGCCGGCCTTGCGAAGGGCCGCCTCATCAGCTTGGTCGGCTCCTTCAATCCCCGCGAGTACCAGACGAAGACCGGCGAGACGCGTATGTCTCTTGATGTCGGCCTCTACGACTGGAGCTACGTTGGCGGGAAGCCGAAGGGCGAGGACAATTCGGATGACCCGGCGCCGGCGGCGAAGGCCCCTGGCACCGTACAGCCGGAGAGTCCGATCAACGATGAGGATGACCTTCCCCTCTGAGGAAGATGCAGAAAGATCAATTGGCGGGACTGTAAGTGAGAGAGTGCTTGCGGTCCCGCCTTTTTCTGCATTTCCAGACTTGAAAACCGAAAGGATGATGATTTTATGGCGAAAGTTCGCCGAATGAAGACTTCCACTCTCTTCCGGTTCTTAGTAGCACCCGCTCTGCTCTTATGTGCGATCCTGCGCAAGCCCATTTTCCAGTGGATCGCCGTGGCTGCGGTCGGGATCTGGCTCACTGTCATGATCGTACAGGCGGTAGGTACTCTCCCCAAGCGGGTAAAGAGAAACCGCAAGCCTGTGCAGACGATCTGTCAGGAGCGTGGCCCAAGCCAGGAACACAAAGAAGGCGCGAAGTCTGAAACGGCTCCGGGAGACGACGGCAGTCGGCTGTTCGTGCTACGACAGGTAAACTACCGAATCACCGAGCAGCTCAAAAGCGCCTACCCCATGGTGGCGTGGCTTTGGGTCAAAAGGCCGGAAGTAGAGCAGCTGTGTAAAGGAGGCTCGTTTCGGATTCGCACATCCAATACCGACCCCTTCAATTTTGCGGAGGTCGAATTGAGTGCGGATGGACGCCTAAGGATCACCATGCTTCAGGCAGTATCTCTCAAAGACGCCGCGACGATCGCCGCTGAGGAGCAGGATGACCTGGCTCAGGAGGAACTGCTGGAGCGCGTGGATGTGAGAACCTGGTACAACTCCAAGGGTGAGCAAGTCCTTTGCCAGATGATCGATGACCTGAACACTCAGGGCCATAAGAAGCTCCTGATCAAGGAGAATGGCCAGGTGGTCATCGAGGTGTCTGGTAAGGAGCAGCCTGTGGAAACGATCCAGGATTTCCCGCCCCGCATGGTCTGGGATGAGTTCTGCCAGCTCCTGCGTGATGATGAGATCAAAGCGACCATCGAGAAAGAAGGTTTGCTGCTCGCCTGGTGATGAGCGGCATGTTGGAGGTCAGATAAGTTATGCCAAGAAACAAATTGTTTGAGTCGTGGACATTCAAGCTGTCCATGCCGAAGCCGTTTGATGACCCGAACTACAGTGGTCTGAAAGACTTCGGACTGTCGAAATATAATGTGTCCGGAAAGCTTCATAAGGCCTCGCTGCACGCGCCTACCATGCGTGCCCTGCTGGCTTATGCGAAGCTGGTCAACACCTCGGAGCAAGGGCAGGATACGGATGGGCTCGGCGCGATCGGGCATCAGGACAATAAATTCCGCATTGCGGAGTACAAGTCCGCGAATAAGACCGACTGCGTCGTCTTCAATCCCAACACCGGAAAGTTTGTCGTCAGCCAGTTTGAGGATGGGACCGATATCCCGAAAGCCTATTCCCTGGCGGCCGGCAATGCCTCTGGAAGTGCTCTGCTGTTCTGCCTCATGCCGATATTTGAGCAGGATGATGAGTTTCGTGATACCTTCCTGCAGTTCAGGAATGAGCTGAATCAGGCGAACCCGGATATGGATTCCGCACTCTCGATGGCGTTAGTCCTCTGTGACAATGTATATCGCCGAATTGAGGGCGCCGGCCAGCTGGGCGCTGCTGGTGTGAAGCTCGCCATCCCGACAACGGGCAATATCAGCACGATCTCGCATCTGGCACTGGATAAGGGCAGCTATGCGCCTACCGGTACCGTCTACGGCCAATTCACCATCTTGAAGATGGGCGGAGCGCCCCAACAGCAGGCGATCATGGTCAGTCACGTGGACTTCGTTGGGAAATACCAGCTGTCCGCCCGAAGCTTGACGGCGCGGGAAGATGCCATGGTCCCCAAACTGCCTGACTGGTACATTATCCCCCGGGAAGTGGTGCGGGTCTGTGAGCATGCGAAGCTGACCTCCACCACGAGCCAGCCGATGCGGAACTTCCTGTTTCGCGGTGAGGCGGGCACCGGCAAGACGATGGGCGCCCAGGCGATCGCTGCGGGCCTGCATCTGCCCTACACGCTTATGACATGCAGTGCCAACACCGAGATCACGGACCTTGTAGGTCAGTTTATCCCCGATACTGCTGGGGCAGTCAGCCAGGCAGATGCATCTTCGCCTCTGCCGAAGATCTCCGACATCATCATGCATCCGCCGTCCGTCTATGAGGAGCTGACGGGTATCTACGACGATGATAAGACGGAGGATGACGTCCTGCAGAAACTCATTGAGATCGCCGTCGGGCGGCTGGCGCAGAAAGAGGAACAGCACGGGCAGCGGATTCGCTATGTGGATACACCGCTCCTGGAGGCAATTCGATACGGATACGTGTGTGAGCTTCAGGAGCCCTCCTGCATTGCCAATCCCGGTGTCCTGGTGGGTCTTAACTCCCTTCTGGACAACTGCCAGACCATCACGCTGCCTACCGGCGAGCGCGTACACCGGCATCCGGACACCGTCATCATCGTGACGACGAACTCCGACTATGCCGGCTGCCGGGATGTGAATCAGAGCATCATCTCCAGAATGGATTTGATCTACGACATCGAGGCACCGGATCTGGCCACTATGGTCAAACGGGTCATGAATGTGACCGGCTGCACGGACGAGCAGGAGACCACCAAGATGGCCATGGTCGTTCGTGATATAGCGGAACGATGCCGACAGACGATGATCACAGACGGCAGCTGCGGTATGCGGGAGCTGAAGGCGTGGGTGCTCTCAACGATGATCACGAAAGATCCCTACGAGTCAGCTCTGTCTACCGTCATCTCCTCCGCGTCAGCAGACCCGGAGAACCGTGCGGATCTGATCACCACCTGCCTGGAAAAGCAGTATATGCAGTGAAGTTCTTTAGGGGGAGCGTTATGAAAGCTATTCACATCCAGTGGGATGAAGACGAGCCTGATGAATTGGAGGGATTGCCGACGGAGATCCAGATCCCTGACGGCATGGAGGACGAGGATGAGATCTCAGACTACTTATCCGATGTGACAGGCTTCTGCCACAGAGGATTCCGGCTCGTCTGAGTCCAACTCCAAACACAAAACTTGGAATGAGGTGCTATTTGTAATGAAGTACGATGAATTGACTGGTTTCAAATGCGCGGTTGCGGTCGCGGTGGCGTGCCTGGAGGATGAGCGGCCGAAGGGCGAGTCCATTCAGCCGGAAGCGGCAGCCCAGTATGTGAGCGATGTGCTCGAAGTCCTGTTGTCTTCGGTTCCGGTCGAAGCCACGGTCGAACCCATGACCTATCCCCGCTGCTGTAAGATCCCGCTGATCATCCGCATCGACGGGCATGACGCCTGCCTGTACTGGTACTATCCCAATGCCACGGCAAGCGAGGTGGCTCAGGAACTGGAAGGCGCCCTGCTCGGCCTGGCCAAAATGGAAGAACGGGTCATTGCTTGACGGAGGTGCGTGAATTATGCGTGCATCTCACCGTGAAGTCCGGAAGAAGATTTTGGATCGCATGAGCAAGATCGACGATAAGGAGTTCTTCACATCGAGGGCCTATCGAGGCTACCTGGCGGATATCACTGAGTCGGCTACGAAGCGGTACCGCCGGCCGATCCGCGTCAATCTGTTTGCAGATGAGACGGATCAGACGGTCGCCTATACCGACTACTCCGGCATCTACATCAATGCGTGTAACCTCATTACACAGAGTATGCCGTCCAGGGAATTGAAGTCGATCAGTCTGGAGGGCTTGGACGGGCACGAGCTCGGCCACAACCTCTACACCGACGGCAGGATCTGGGAAGCCTATGCTCATGACCTGGCCAAGGGCCGATTTTACCCGTCATTGCCTTCCGGCTTGGATGGGACTCAGAAGCTCTATGCCTCTGAGATCCTGGCCGCAGTGCAGGATGAGAGCGATCCGGTTCCGAGGTCGGTGATCCTGAAGACTGTGGCTGCTGTGCAGAATATCCTGGAGGACGGCTATGTGGATGCCAGAACTTCTTTTGAGTTCCCTGGCAGGCTTGCGCGGGGCATTGCCCTGAATAACCTGCGGTATTCCGAGCTGGTACCTGACATCACAGAGATGGTCAATCGGAAGTACTACGACCACAGCATCGTGCTCAATCTTCTGATCGAGTACGTGCGGGCGGGCGAGGTGAATAACCTGTCCGGCTACACGGGTGAATTCATGGACTTGCTCCTGGAATTCATTCCCGCTGTGGACGCCTGTATCCGGGATGACGATATCAGATCCCGGTGCGAGACGGTAAGCCGTATCCTGATCGGCCTGTGGCCCATCATGCAGCGGTGCTTCGATGACCTGCGCGATAAGCAGAAATCCGCTCAGCAGCAGGCACAAGCTGGAGCCGGCCAGACGAACAATTCTGGTAACAGCCAGCAGAATGGCACCGGGAGCCAGCCTTCACAGTCGGAGACTGGAGAAGATGGTGATGCCGGCATCCAGGCAGTTGAGGAAGCATTGCAAGGTCAGTTGCCTAAAGCGGCGGAAAATCGGAATAACCGCATGGCCCCAGTGCCCTGTAACGGCTCCTTCCTCCCCGATAAGGAGAAGGACCAGGAGCTCAAGCAGCAGTTGAGCCGGGCAATCGCCGAGGAGACCGCACGGATCGCCGCCCATGTGACCTCTGGGATAGAGAGCGAGGGCGACGGCGGAATCACGATGGACCGACAGTATCAGGGCTCTGACTACGATTTTGCCGCCGAAGAGATCAGACGGCTGCTCGAAAATATGGCCGAGGCCCAGGTCTATGCGTCGATGGAGGAGGAGTTGGCTGAAGATCTCCAGCGTGAGGCGGACAGCATCTCCTACGGGAATGCACATAAGAACATCCACGTGACAGTGCATCGGATGGCGCAGGTAGACCAGTCGCTCATCAATGCCTATAACGAGGTGGCCCCGCAGCTACTCATGCTGTCAAAACGTCTCCAGAGAAGTGTCAGCGCCGCTCTGCGTGATAAGCGCCAGGGTGGGAAACAGACCGGGCTCCTGGTCGGGAAACGGCTGAATCAGCACGCGCTCTACCGCAACGACGGCAGGGTGTTTTGCAATACCCGGCTTCCAACCGAGCCCATCAACCTTGCTGTAGCACTTTTGGTTGACGAGAGCGGCAGTATGTGTGGCAATGACCGGATCACCAGGGCGAGGGCGACAGCCATCGTCGTCCAGGACTTCTGCGAGAAGCTTGGGATACCTGTGATGATCATGGGCCATACGGCGTCCAGCTCCCATGTGGAGCTGTTCTCCTATGCTGAGTTCGGGTCGGTGGATCGGAAAGACCGCTACCGGCTGATGGACATGAGCCCGCGCTACTGTAACCGGGATGGCGCCGCGCTCCGCTTCGTAGCTGAGAAACTCTGCAAGTACCCGGCGGAGGTCAAGATGCTGTTCATCATTTCAGATGGCCAGCCGAATGACGACGGGTATAGCGGTACCGCAGCGGAGGCGGATCTGCGCGGGATCAAACTGGAGTACAGCCGGCGTGGGGTCGAGATCTTCGCGGCAGCAATTGGGTCAGATCGTGAACAGATCGAGCGCATCTATGGCGCCGGCTATCTGGACATCACCGACCTCAATCAGTTGCCCATCATGCTCACGCAGCTGATCACGCGGAATTTGCCGAAATAAGTGGTTATGACGTTGGAGGAGAGCCGGCAGGCCCTCCTCCTGTCATATATAGATCATTTGCCGCCCCATTGGGCGGCGGACAAAGGAGGTTCTGATTTTGAGAAAAAAGAAGAGAATGAAACGGCGGCCGATGCCCAAACTGTGTGACCCCGGTATGTGCGATCACTGCACCTACGTTGGAGAGGGTGACTTTCTCTGTGATGATTACCCTGGCGAGGCGTATGTGGTCGTCATGAGCGACTGGGAACCTACGGAGAACTATCTTCACTGCCTGCGCCGGCATGGCGCAAAGGGGGAGGTGGCGAAACCGTGAAAATCACACACGACTGGAGGATACAGCCGGTTGACTGGCAACTCTGGATCGATAAGGGATTGGCAGTGGATGGGATCGGCGGTGTCACGCTGAACTATCAATTCACGCAATCTGACCTTCAGGAAGAAGCACTCCTCCTCAAGGGGAAATCTCCCGAAGAACAGGAGCAGATCCGGAATGAGCAGGTGCTGGCCCGAAATGCGAAGATGAAGGCGCTGATGGATGAGATCTCGTTCCGATTCCCCTGCTATCAGTATGAGGAAAGCGACGAGCTTGCCTATGAAGGGCAAGATTGGGATTTCTTTTTCTGGTGCCGGGACCTGACTCCTCCGCTGAGTGGAAGGGACTACTCCTACATCACGCTGGATGAGAATGGTCACCAGGCCCCACAGAGGCAGGAACAGGCATTTGCTGATCTCCTGATGCTTCTGGAGGAACTGTGTGGTGACAACCCGAACCTTCATGTGAATGTGCTTCACCATCTTCGATACAACAAAGAGCGGTACCAAGCCGCCATCGAACGGGCAAAGTGCGAGCTGCACGGCCGCCTTAGTACCTTCAGAGGCGTGAAGGGCTCTTTGGAACTGACAGCAGGTGGAGACCTTCTATTCGTCCCGCGTCGGAAAAGGAAGGAGCCGGTAAAGATCGGCAATTTCGACATGGTCCGTCAGCTCTGGATCATTGAAGACGGGAAGGCCGGCGAGTACCTGTGCCTGGATTGAGTGGAGGTACAACATGAAGGAAAAAATCCATTTTGACACCCCAGACGCAAAAGACTTTGTCGCAACCTTCCGCCAATTGACCAACCGTCATGAGCCATGGAAGGTCTGGAGCGATTTCGTCACCTTATCGGCCTGCTCCATAGCCGTTCAGTTTGATTGCGCGGATAGAGACCGGGTCGAGCAGAGACTCAAGTGGGTATCCAACGTATCTGAAAGGTACAGCGATGGCGAGCTGGAGCGGTTTGGCAAACTGCTGGAGATTACCGCGAGTGCCCTTCAGGCGGACCAAAACCAGGACTTCCTCGGTCGGCTTTATATGTCGCTCGATTTTGGCAACACCTGGAGAGGCCAATTCTTTACCCCCTGGCATGTCGCTTACTTGATGGCGATGATGACAATGGGGCAAGACGATGACCTCATCGCAAAGAAGGGCTATGCGAGTACATTGGACCCCTGCTGTGGTGCTGGCTGTATGCTTCTTGCCGCTGCAGCAGCCTACGATGCCATACATAAGGATCGCAGTTACCGGCAGGATATGCTGTTCGTTGGTCAGGATTTGGATCAAGTGGTGGCGCTCATGTGCTATATCCAGCTATCCATCCTGGGCTGCACCGGATATGTGGCCATAGGTAATTCGCTCACGAACCCTCTTGGCGGAACGGAACTGTTCCCCACAATTGGCGATGGCGGAGAACTGTGGTACACACCGATGTGGTATTCCCCAATCTGGCAACTGCGACGGCTGAAGGAGCTCGCAAAGATGATTGATTCCAGTGAAAGCAAGGTAAAACCGTTGGACAACTGATTTTAAGGAGGATTACAGTTTTGGAAAACCAGAAGAAGTATTTGCGGGTCAAGGACATCATGGAGGCGGCAGTCAAGACTGCGCAGGAAGATCCGCTATTCCAAGAGGCGGAAAAGGAATGCGTCTTGGACTACCATCAGCTTTGTTTCACGACTAGATTCGATGAGGTGAAGCTGTGCTCCTTTAACGTGATCGGGCATCCGGAGTACGGCGGCAGCGAAGGGATCTATGGCACTATTCAGTTCTTTGGCGAGTGGGTTCCACAGCATTCCGATAACTGCTACCGCTCAAGGGTCAACGTCTACACGCTTAAAACCTTGTCTGAAAGCAAAGAGGCTTTCCTCGGCATGGGGTTGATGGTGAATTTGATTTGCTATTACGCAAATCAATTCATCAACGAACACACCGATCGATTTGATTAAACAACAAGACGGAGGTATTTCGATTATGGGACTGGACAGTTATGTATTTCGTGTCTTCAAGCCTGAGGAACTGGAGGATCGAGTTTACTCTTTGGAGGAGATCAAAGCGCTGGGCCTGTCAGCCTATCTGGCTGAATATCAAGATGAGCCCATCTTCCTTGAACTGAAACCCTACTGTGTGAGGGCGCGGATCGAGTCTCCGTATATCAATATGCAGAGTATTCGGGCAACCTACGGCTTTGGCGAAAATGCTGATGTCGTTGCACTGTGCAGTGACGGGGCGATAACCGTGTCTGAGCGGTGTCCCGACGGCTCCTATCACCGTCAGGAGATCAGCGGCGAAGAAATGAGGGAGAAGCACCTGGAAAATCGGGTTGAAGAACACAACGTTTTCCGGAAAGAGCAGGTCGCATACTGGCGCAAGGACTACGAAGTTGAGGACTTCTTCATGGAGAATCACGAAGACGGAATCGAGAACACGGGCTTCTACATCCTGGATTTGGAGACTATCATGGAATTCAACTCCTACTTCCCTCGAAAGCTTCCCGAAGAGGAACCGAGTGAAGATAGTGCCCTGTTCTATTGGGAATGGTACTAATGCCGAGGAGGGATCAACAATGAGTCAGTATCGAATTCAAAATCAAATCGCGGTCTACAAAACCAACAAGAAACTTGTGGAGTTCAACGATAAGCTGAAGGCCGCTCCGGTCGAATACTACGGACATATCCATGCGCAGGGTGAGAAGATGGATGACGGCAGCCGGCCGCGCTCCTGTATCGGTATGATCCTCCAGGACTACTCCAATGGGACTGGGGAGAATACGATCCGGGTCATGGCCAATCTGTCTCCGGAGTTTTTCACCTATGCGCTCAGTCGTGTGAAGATCGGCGTGGAGCAGTTCGAATTCTCGGAAGAGAAGATCTTCGGTGAGCCGGACGCCAAAGGCCTGAGCTTCGTCACGAAGGTCTCCATCAAGCGGGCATCTGTTGACAAGAATGGTCGGCCGAGGAACTATCCCTGGTGCATCATGGTGGAAAATGGCCGGGGCGTGAAGGAGAACACACAGACTGGTGGTATTCACATGAAGAAAGGCTCTTATATCAAGGGCAATATGGTCTTCGTGAATATCAACGACTATGACTTCTTCTGCCTGATGGTCAAGACCTGTCGCTTTATAGAGACTTGGGAGCTGACCAATGGTCCGAAACAGATCCGGGACGCTCGCCAGATCTTGGCTCAGGAACAGGCTGCACAGGCCAATAGCTAAAGTAATTGTGTGTTTGAGGGGGGAGCGATGCCACAGGCATCACTCCCCCTCCATTTTTCAAATTCTAAATATGATGGAGGAATTCAATTATGCCGAACTATGTGAGAAACATCCTGAAAATGGAGGGGATTGCGGAACTTCCACTGTTCAATGTGGCGCAGGGAGAGAAGTACTTTGACTTCAATTTACTGATCCCCATGCCCGCTGAGTTAATGATGGAGGAAGGCTCTAAGACGGAGCGGTGTGTCATGTATTACCTGACGGAGCGGTGCAGCATCCAGCTGCAGGAACTCGATGAAAAGAAGCTAAGGGTCGTCAGCGCCCTGGTTGGAAATCAGTTCTCCAGCAAGTGGCCGGAAGAAGTATTCCGCAGGGTGTCTGAATGGATGAATGGTGCATCTGATATGGAGAAAGACAAAGCTTATGCGGATGGCCGTCAGTACGTCTCCAATTACGAGAAGTACGGCGCGGCTACTTGGTATGGGTGGAGCATTAGAAACTGGGGTACGAAGTGGAATGCCGGAGAAACGGTCATTCTCGATTGCGATACCATCCAGTTTGATACGGCGTGGTCAAATCCTGCTCCAATTGTGCAGAAGCTCGGCGAGCTGTATCCGGCCCTCAGGATTGAACACTGGTGGGCAGATGAGGATGTCGGCTCCAATACCGGCCACCGCATCCTATTCGATGGCGGTGAGCGCGTAGAATGCTTCGAAAGGGATAAAGATGCCTTGGAGATATTTACGAAGTGTTGGGGCGAAAGTAATTTCGCTTACATCGATGAAAATGGCGAAATGCAGTATTGCGACAGTGACGAGCTGGAAAGTGAGGATATTTGACCGTACTTTAAGCCACCGGTACTAAATGCGGTTTTGATGAGGGCGCTGCGATGCAGTGCCCTCATCCTCACTTGAACCTGAAAAGAGGTAATGTGGATGTTCGGAAAGATGAGTTTGAAATCACCTGATTTTGCAGCCATTGTGGATGGGGGTGTATTCTTTGAAAATCCTCTCATGCGGCGCTGGCATGCAATCCTCGGCGCTACATCTCATGGCCTGTGAAAACGCACTTGCCAAGAACAGGGGTAAGCCGGCAGTCTGGCCGCTGGTCCCGATCTACGATGTCTCCGTGTTCTGTGATTTGGGCTTCGAACCCCCATGGGTTTTGAAACAGGTACAATTCCTACAACGCTGCGGAAAATCATGCGGAGTTCCCCTAGTTGTGCTGAAGTCACCGCTCTACCAGGATTTCATTGAAAATTTTGGTGAGCGCAGGGCGATCAGCATCCCCTGGTGGACACTTAAGGAGGACGGGCACAAGAGCGCCATGCCGCGCAACTGTACGATCGACTACAAAGTCAATGTAATCGCCAAGTACGTCCGATGGCATCTGCTCGGATACCGGAAGCATCAGCGGCTTCGTGATGAGGATCGGAAAGCGCATGAGATGCATATGGGGTTCGGTGCTGAAGAGTCGCGGAGATGTAAAGAAAATCCCAATCCGATGTTTGTGAACAAATTTCCTCTGGTCGAGATGGGTTTAGAGCGTGCTGATAATTACGCCTACATCCGGGACGTGTGGGGGCTTGAAACTAGAGCAAGCGCCTGCACCTTCTGCCCATATCATCGTAATTACTTCTTCCAGCATTTGAAGGAGCACGAGCCGGAGCAATTTGAGCAAGTAGTCCGCATAGATGAACTGCTGCGAGACAAGACGCCAAAGCCACCTATGGATTCCGACCTGTTCATTTCTCGGAGTAGGAAGAGGCTTGTGGATCTATGTCCTGAGGATTGCAATGATGCGGAATGCTTCAATTATCACGGGCAGCAGATTTGGAATGGGTTTTGAACTGGTTTACGGAAGGCAACACCAAATAAATCTTAAATTGAAGGGGATTTAATTATGCATAGCAGAGTTTTTCAAGTCAGTAAGAGTAAAATCGCTCCAAGCGACTATGTCCAACCATTCGATATCTCGGACCGTTTGTGCAACAACGGAGTCGCCGACTACGTCACTGATGTGGATGACAGGGCTGAGGAGCTGAAGTACCTGATGGGGGATTTTAAGAATATCTTTGTAAAAGGACCGGATCAGTTCTCATTTCAAATCGCTGAAAGTGGGAAAGAGCATTATTTTAAGCCGGGTTATAAGCGGTTTCGTGAACTCTGCGCTCTGATGTCCACGCTCTCTTTGGATGCCTTTATCGGAAAAGAGAGTGGCCCGGAGAATAAACCAATGTACCTTCTGATGTACGAGCTGGATGAAGCCTACCAGAATAAATACGGCTATTACATCTATGAGGACGATACACTGGAGCCCCTGTGCGAATGGCTGAGAGACGCAGATACCGATGTGACCTATTACTTCGGGAATGTGCTGGATTACCACTTCTAAGAGGACAATCAGTTCAAAAGCGGTTTGGAGGGAGTAACACAGATGGTGTTACTCCCTCCATTTCATCTTTCCGGGAAGGAGGTTGACACTCTGATGAGGCGCGATCGATTCAACGCGCCGCTGACAGAGGAAGAGCAGAAATTTGCCGAGGAAAACCATTACCTCATAGCAAAATATCTGAGAAAGCGGCGCCTGCCGATCGACGAGTGGTATGACGTAGTTATTTTCCGATACTGCCGGAGTGTAAAACGCTGGTTCGCGCTGCCAGAACTGCATGAACACAGTTTTGAGATCATCGCCTTCTATGCGATGCGCTCTGCGATCGGCCACGAGTATGAGAAACGCCGACGGCGAATTCAAACCATCAGCTTAGACGCTGAAATACCAAACACGAACCACTTGACCTATAAGGATCTCGTGGCAAGTGAAGATGTAATCACACTTTGAAAGGATATCTGCCAATATGAATGATAAAGTTTTTGATTGCTGGGGAGAGCCGATAGACACCGTCATGGAAATCGCGGAAGCAGCCTTTACTGATGATCTAGATGAGGATCTACCGAAAGCCGTGCTGCGGGAGCGTGAAAAGGCACTTACAGATACTCTTAACCGCGTTTCAGCTTACAGGGAGCGTGGTATCAGAAACGACCTTGTGCATACGGTGTTTGAAAAGCGGTTGCAGCTGATTAGGGATGCCAAAACGGTCCAGACTCTCAAGGAGATTCAGTCAGAACCGAAACCCCGATACAATGGAGGCCGTTTCGTCACTGGACCCGCCTGCGTGCCGGAGGAAGAGATGATCTACTGGTCGCTTGCATCCCTGCAGGCCCCTCTGGTCAGCGAAGCTTTGAATAGATACATGGAACTGTTTCAGGCAACTTTTGGCTTCTTACCTGGCGAGGAGTTGCCCGAAGAAGATGATTCAACAGATAGGAGGTCATTTGCATGAAGATCTATGTGTTGATCCATGAGCAGGACACGGATTCCGCATGGGGAAGCCATGTGAGCCTGTTTCTCAATAGAGATCTGGCTGAGGCGACCATGCGGAAATGCTGGGAAGATACGCTTAAGTCTTGGGAATTTGATCTTGATAAGGAGATGTACGACGACCACTGCTGGGAGTATAACCACGATAATGCTGCGGTGCTGGACGGTACGGATATTGAGCGTTGGCGGATCGAAGAACAGGATCTGGCCGTTGAAGTCGCCGTCAAAGTGCATGGAGGCTTGGTGCAGTCTGCCGTTGCCAATGCTGATGTGGATCTTGATGTCTATGACCTGGACGTCTCCGACTTCCCCGATGAAGGAGAAGAAGATGAGACAGACGAGAGAAGACGTGTGTTCGAGGAATTGGCCAGCCGGCCGGATTGGAGGAGTGTGTGGTGATGGATCTCTATGGGATTAACTTACTGCATCAGATCCACTCTGCCTATTTTCCGCGATACCAGCTGGCCCTGGAGCGCGGCTACCAGCAGGAGGGCAATCGGTTCTTCTGGCTCTACGAAGAGCTACACTACCGGCTCCAAGTGCTGCGCGAAGCGATCCTGTTCCTCAATGCATTGCCATCCTTCCTCCAGACACCTGAAGCGGAGAAGCCCTATAAGTATGTCATCGACTTCTTCACCAGATACTTCAACCAGGACAATATTGGCCGGTCGGAGAAGCAGGGGGATGATGATCCCTACTTCAGCGACTCTAACCAGTACTGGAAAGACTTTATGGAGGCGATGGACAAGTTCGGTGATGAACAGCTCCTGCAGAACCTGCCTCTGTTCTATGTCTACTCCTGCGAAGTAGTGGTTCGGGCGATCCGCCTCTACTTCCATATTCGCGAGGGGAAGTGCCATGCGATCGACCGTCAGAAATTCGACGCCTTGATGCATGGCGGCAACTCCCTCCCAACATCAGCGTAGAGGGAAAGGTACAAAGCGAGGCGCCTATGAGCAAGTTCCCTATGGATAACAGACAACCCGCCTGGCAATTGCCGATATCTGATAGAGATGGTACCGTACACATAACGGCAAAGTGCCACTGCTTCATAGATGGGCGGTCCTTATGCGGCCGGTACAAGCAAGATACCGACTACTACGAGACGGATGTCAGTGAAGACGAGGTTTTAGAGCGGCCAAGCGTGGCCTGTAAAAGGTGCTATGCCGTATGGAAGAAGAACTACGGCAGTTCCAAGTGATCCTCTAATCGATCACAGCGCAAAGGAGTCCGGGGCAGGTTCGCCTGTCTCGGGCTCCTTTTTCTTTGCGTAGTTCAACAGCCAGTTTTCCGAATGATCAGGATTTTAACGAAAGTCTTTCAAATAGAAAGATGGTCTAACAACTGGTGGATTTGATTGTCGGCCGCAGCATTTTATACTCCTAATAGGCAGAAACTCTATCTGTTAGGGGGTGGACAAGTGGACGCAGTCAAAGTAGGAGCGCGCATCAAGGCGGCTCGGAAAGTTCGCCGACTGACCCAGGCGGAATTGGCCCAGGAGGTAGACATTACCCCTAAATATCTCAGCAACATCGAATGCGGGGCTAAGGTACCGAAGCTGGAGACATTCATAGAGATCGCAAATGCACTTGAGGTAGACGCCAATACATTGCTGGTAGATGTGCTGACAGTCTCCTCCGCAATCATCAGCACAGAGATCTCCGAGCAGCTTGCCGCGCTATCTCCCCATGAGCGAAAAAGGATTAAGCGGATCTTCGATGTTATGATCGAGGACGCTGCTAAGCAGCCCAAGTAAGTCCACCCTGCATCGTTTCTCAACGATGCGGGGTGTTTTTTTGTTTTTCAGCAGGTTTCGATATTATTCGACTTTACGTTTATGATAATATCTTACTTGTAGAAAGACAATCTATCTGTTAGAATGAGAGAGGATGGCATATGAAACAGATACAGCGGACATGGATCGCAGCCCGGATTGAAATTCAATGGGCTTATATACTGTGGTACCGAAGGCGGGGGGAGTTCCTGATCAGACGCGGAGTGCCCTTCCATTCGAAGATCTTCCAGAAGCTGTCCAGGAAGATTGACCGCCACGGTCTGATTGCATTCCGACTTCAAGACCAATATGAAACACTGTTTACGCTGTCCTGCGATCGGGACAGCGTATTTTTTATAGTTTGTACCGTGCCCTGAATATAGAGAAAAGGATTGGAGCGTGATGAAATTGAGGCTGATAGTTTGCTTGGACGATAAGAATGGCATGGCCTTCAATCACAGGCGGCAGAGCCGGGATTGCATTGTAACAGCAAAGATCGCAGAACTGGTGAAAGGGAGTACCCTCCACTTCTCCCCTTATTCCTCCAAGTTATTTCCTTCTGGCGACTTCGTGCCGAGTGAAGATTACCTTTCAGGGGCTGGGGAGGATGACTTCTGCTTTGTGGAACAGGAGGATGTTACCCCCTACGAGCAGCAGATCAAAGAAATAACAGTATTCCGCTGGAGCCGGGTCTACCCCGCAGACCTGTACTTTCCAATCGAACTGACACAGTGGAGATTGGAACAAACGGTGGAGTTTCCAGGTAATTCTCACGAAAAGATCACAATGGAGGTTTATGAAAGATGAGAAAGAAGTGGACGGCATCTATCCTGGCATTCCTTCTGGCCCTCTCGATCCTGGCTGGCTGCGGCGCGGAGACGACTTCCCAGCCCGATATTTCGTCAGAGCCCAGCCAGAGTATGGAGGTTGAGACTCCTGACCCCGCGCAAGATGTAGAGCCTGATGACACGGAGGGTGATCCTGAAGATCAACCGCAAGAGCCTGATGGAAATGAACAGGAGACGGACTCCTCTGCGCCGGGATCTGGTCATGAGTTGGAACCTTCTGGGGCGACATTCACGTTGAGCTCGGTTCCTGACTCCGGATCGGCCTATGTCGCTGTCAACGGAAATGTCCCCTACTTCACGGCTGATGACCTCACCACCACATCTTTTGAAAGCTACAGCTCTCTCGACTCTATGGGGCGCTGCGGTGTCGCCTATGCCTGCGTGGGGCAGGACATCATGCCCACGGAAGATCGCGGAAGTATCGGCCAGGTCAAGCCTACCGGCTGGCATACGGTCAAGTACGACTGCGTGGATGGAAAGTACCTCTATAACCGCTGTCATCTGATTGGCTACCAGCTTACCGGTGAGAATGCCAACGAGGAGAACCTGATTACCGGCACTCGGTACTTGAACATTGAAGGTATGCTCCCCTTCGAGAATATGGTCGCGGACTACGTCCAGGAGACAGACAACCACGTGCTCTATCGGGTAACTCCCATTTTTGAGGGAAGCAACTTGCTGGCCAGCGGTGTGCTGATGGAGGGATATTCGGTCGAGGACAGCGGCGAGGATATCCTGTTCTGCGTCTATGCCTACAATGTCCAGCCCGGCGTCACCATCGACTATGCTACCGGGGACAGCTACCTCACCTCCGGCGGCTCAGCTGTTTCTGAGGAGCCCAGCACGCCCGTTACCCCGCAGCAGCCTGAGGAGTCTGAAACGACGGGCGCTGGCACCGTACAAGCTGACTATGTGCTCAATACCAATACAAAGAAGTTCCATCTCCCGTCCTGCTCCAGCGCCGACGATATTAAAGAATCCAACCGGCAGGAGTACAGTGGTTCGAGAGGGGATCTCATCGCCCAAGGGTATGATCCCTGCAAGAGGTGCAATCCCTGAGAGATTATCAGCAATTCAATGTGCATGAAGCTCCAAATGATGATATAATATCCATAACTATGCAAAGTTATCTTGAGGAGGCAGACTGATCATGGACTTCGAGGAAAGCCAGATGGAAGGGCGGAAGCCGCCTGCCGACGACCATGTCGAGGAAGTCCTCCTCCAGGAGGATGGTCTGATCCTCGCACGAGGTAGCGGACTACTTGGTCCGGATTATCAGATCTATGAGGATGGGAAGTTGTACGCCCACTTTCTTGACCGCGCAGTCGCTGAGAAGCAATATGGCGAGATCAAGGAATTGCGGAATAAGACGAAGGGAAGGTAGCTGCTATGAGCGGACTGTTTGGTGGCCTCTTTGACTTTAATAGAGACGGAAAGACCGACATCTTTGAAACGGCGCTCGGCCTGAGCATAATCGACCAGGCGGCCCGTGAGGAGGAAGAAGCTCGGCGCCGGGAGGCGGAAGCCGATGATTTCCTCCTGGACATTGACATCGATGAAGATCTGCCTGAGGACGGCCAGAGCCTTCAGGACCGGCTGGATGAACTGAGAGATCGGCTGGCCGACCTTGAATTGGAAGAACCGGAGGATATGTTCAGTGAGGAGTATTCCGCTTGGGAAGAAGCCCATGAACACTTAGAGGAGCGGATCTCCGAGCTGGAGGATCAAATCGAAGGATTCTGAGGGACGCCTAAAGCTCCTTTATGTAGTACGAATTATGGTACTCCTGATGTGATATTTTGGTATCACGAAAAAAGGAGGCTTGAAGATGTACTACTACAGCAAAAACAGCAGGCGGAAGATCGTACATTCCGAGTGCTGCCATTTCCGCCGGATCTTGAACCCGGAGACTACTGGATACTTTCAGACCTTGGCAGAAGCGTACTCCGCCGGATACCGCCTATGCGCCCATTGCGACGCCTTATCTAAGCAGTACCGTAAGGAAGAGCAGGATCTTCAGGAGTACTGCCGTAACAATGGGCTCTCCGTCCACCTTGGTAAGCGTGGGATCTGGGTCCGCTCCCCCAGGAGCGAGTGGCGGATCATCGTGGATGATACCCGCGCTGGGAGCAAGCTCTACCACAAGAACGATCTGCACCCAGACAAACGCTCCAGTGACTTGCTCTCCTCTTATCACGATCAGAAGGTGAGCTACTCAAAACTCCTGAAGTATCTCGACTATATCGTCGAGCACGACTACTACCGGATGCTGAATCCCATCTATCCCGTCCAGCATAAGGCACCCCCGGTAAAGGGGACCAAGCGCTACCGCAAACAGCTGAAGCAACAAAAGAAAAAGGCTCGCAAAGATGCTGTTCGTAACGTGTTGACGCTGATCGATTCCCTCTCGGCGCCGCAAAGCAAGGCTGTTACCGCCTGATAGTGGGAGGTGTGCCACGATGAGCCAAAGCGTGAAAAAGCGATCTGCAAGCCATATCTACTATGGCGTAGACCGGAAGACCGGGGAATTGCGGCACATCGACAGTGTCCCAAGCGGTCTGAATTGTGAGTGTGACTGCGCGGCCTGCGGGAAGCAGCTGATGGCCAGGAAAGGCGATGAGCGCCGGCACCACTTTGCGCATGTCTCTAATTACGAGTGTATGTACGCAAGTGAGGTCTCGATTTATAAGGCGGTATCAGAGGAACTGAGGAAATCCCTTCGTTTGCTTCTCCCACCAGTCACACTGCGGTTCCCATCGTGGACTGAGGCTGAGGTGGTCAGAGGGGAGCAAATCGTGACGTTGGAGCAGGTCAGCTACTCCTGCGCGCCGCTTCAATATCCCCCTGAGTTATACCTCTCTGTTCGCGGCTCCAAATTGCGACTCCTTTTGGAGTTTGGTAAGTACTACTCCGAGGATGACCTGGCTGTGTTCTCCTCCGAAGCGGAAAAGGGTGGGTATTCCACTGTCCTGGTGCATCTCCCAGGTATTGAAAAAGAGGCAGAATTTACACCGAGCAGAATTAGAGATATACTGTTGTCGAGTTCCGGCGATAAGAAGTGGGTTCGGAGTGCTCTGGCAGATCACATGAGGAGCCTCATGCTGGAGAAAGCGGTTATCCCGGAAGAATGGGAACGCGGCTTCCTCTGCGAAGCCCACATAGGCCGATACAAGGGGAAATACTCGGCCAGATATGTTGATTGTGCGCACTGCCGCTTCAACTTGGCGAAGGCACCCAGTTGTCTGTGCACCGCGAAGAGCGGCGTTCAGAGTCTCGCGGACCTGACGTCGGACAAGGATGAATTATCTGCCAGAATGGATCAGATCCGCTCTGATAACGAGGCCTATATCGAAAGGCGGGAACTGGCTGAGCGTTCCTTCTCACAAAGGAATCGAGTTGTGGCAGCCAATACCCTCCGGCCAGATTCAAACCAGGTGGGCACCACGGTTTCTCAAGCTGCTCTTGCGGATGAAGCCAAGCGCATTGCTGCGGCTTTTGATCCTGATTCTCCAGAACAGACTCTCGACCGATTCGGACGCAGATGGCTCAAATGCGTTGAGTGTGGTCAAATTAAAGAGGCCTCTGACATGTCCGACTACGGCGGGCGTGCCATGGGGCCTAATCGTGGTATTTGCAGAGAGTGCTCAAGGGCTGGGACAAACTGACCTGATCCGAAAGGACGACACTCGGTAGAAAAGTGAGGGAACGATTAAAATGGAATATAACAAGGCCATCAATATGATGCAGATCGGTGACGATGTAGAGGGTTTTTACATCCTCAAAGGCGCCTACCCTAAGGTGGCCAGCAATGGGCGGCCCTTTCTTAACGCTACCCTGTCAGATAAGACCGGGGCAATCGAGGCTAAGGTGTGGGACTATCCTGGGCCCATCAATGGCTCTGACGAGGGCAAGGTCGTAAAAATCCGTGGCACAGTCTCGGAGTTCAGGGGAACTCCGCAGGTGACGATCGAGAAGATCCGCCTGGCTGTAGACAACGATCAGTATGATGTTTCCGCGCTGGTCCCTGTGGCGCCGATCGATACAGATGCGATGCTGAGTGAGGTCCGTGGGCTTCTCAACTCCATCGCCGATCCCGATTACCGACGAGTGGCGTTGGAGCTCCTGCGCCGGCATGAAGATGCTTTCAAGCGGATTCCCGCAGCCAAGAGTGTCCACCACGGTTTCCTCAATGGCCTGCTCATGCATACCGGGAATATGATGAAGATCGCGGATTTCCTCGCGGGCCTCTATGCTGATACCGTTGATCGCAGCCTACTGCTTGCGGGCACCTTCGCACATGACCTGCAGAAGGAGACGGAGTTCGTTTTCTCGGAGCTGGGCATGGTGACAGACTATTCAATGAAGGGTCAGCTCTTGGGCCACCTTGTTATGGGGGCCGAGGAAGTCGCTGAAATCTCAAAAAAATTGGACATTGATGGGGAGAAGGCCGTCCTTCTCCAGCATATGGTCCTCTCTCATCACGGCGAGCCGGAATTCGGAGCTGCGGTGAAGCCCATGTGTGCGGAAAGTGAGTTACTCTCCTACATCGATATGATCGACAGCCGCATGGAGATCTATCGGGAAACGCTTGAGGGTATGGAGAAAGGAGAGTTTAGTAACCGGATATTTGCTTTGGAGAAAAAAGTATACCGCCATTTTTAACTTTGAGGATACCTTTTGAAGCTGTATATCAGAAATAATGTAGTAGGGGGAGGAATATGCCAACTATGTTTAACGAAGATAATACCATAGAGCAAATGATGATTTCCGCGCTGAAAGACAATGGGTGGAAGTATATTCCCGCAGAAAATCTCCCTCGTCTTTATTCGGATGTGCTTGTCGAGCCTATGGTCAAGGATGCCTTAATCAGATTAAATCCTGAAATCGCCGAAGATCCTTCGCGTGCGGATGAAGTCATCTATAAACTGAGAACAGTCATTTTATCGGTCCAAGCGCATAATCTCGTTACCCAGAATGAAATCTTGAAAAAGATGATCTTTGAAGAGAATTCATATCCATTTGGCAAAGATGGAAGAATGATACCGATTCGCTTCTTTGGAACGATGAGGGAAGAAGATCTCGCGTTGAATGAATACGTAGTAACCAATCAGTGGGTGTATCCGCAGGCCGAGGGTGGAAAAAGACTTGATATTGTTTTGCTTATCAATGGATTCCCCGTGGTAGTAGGCGAACTGAAAACTCCTGTTCGAAGCGCAATCACGTGGCTTGACGCAGCTGGAGACATAGCTGCCTATGAGAAAAGTATTCCAGCAATGTTCGTAACGAATGTATTCAATTTTGCCACCGAAGGAAGATGCTATCGTTACGGCTCCATCAATATGCCCATTAACATGTGGGGACCTTGGCATACGACGGCTCATAAGGAAGAAGGTAGCCTTGCTGATGTGAAAATAAGCGTTGAGGATATGGTCACCCCAGAAAAGGTAATGGACATATTCCAATATTTCACCATGTTTGCCACCGATAAGAAATATCGTAAATATAAAATCATCTGTCGTTACCAGCAATTTGAGGGCGCAAATATGATCATCAAACGGGTCCTTGCTGGTTATCCAAAGAAAGGCCTAATTTGGCACTTCCAGGGATCTGGTAAATCTCTTTTAATGGTTTTTGCCGCTCAAAAGCTGCGTATGATTCCAGAACTGAAAAATCCTACTGTTGTAATAGTAGATGATCGCATTGATCTTGAAACGCAGATAACCGCCACATTCAATGCTTCAGATATCCCGAACCTTACCAGTGCAACGACCAAAGAGGAATTGATTTCTTTCTTCCGTGGTGATATGCGGAAGATACTTATTACCACGATCTTCAAATTTGGAGAGGTCACAGGTGAACTTAATCTTCGGGACAACATCATTGTCATGGTGGATGAGGCGCATAGAACACAGGAAGGTGATCTCGGCGAAAAAATGCGGATGGCATTACCGAATGCCTTTTTCTTTGGTTTAACTGGTACTCCGATCAACCGAGTTGATAAGAATACATTTGCTACGTTTGGCGCTGAAGAAGACCGCAGTGGTTACATGAGCCGCTACTCCTTCTCTGACTCAATTCGCGACGGAGCTACATTACCCCTTCATTTTGAGCCAGTTCCGGTAGAGCTTCACGTTGATAAGGAGAAGTTGGATCGAGAGTTCGATGCGATGACCGACGAGGCCGGCTTGACCAGAGAGGAAAAAAGTGAACTATCACGCCGTGTCAATATGAAGGCCATCATGTATAACCCAACTCGAATTAGAAAAGTATGTGAGCATATTGCAAAGCACTTCAAAGAGAAAATCGAGCCTAATGGCTATAAGGGACAAGTTGTTGTTTATGATCGTGAGTGTTGCCTGAAGTATAAGGAGGTTCTCGACGAACTCCTCGGCGAAGATGCAAGTACAATCGTCATGGACACAAACAACGACAAGGAAGACCGCTATAAAAAATATCGCCGCGATCGTGATCAAGAGGGGAAAGTGCTCGACTACTTTCGTGATCCCCACAGCCCTCTAAAGCTAGTCGTTGTCACATCAAAGCTCCTGACCGGATTTGATGCCCCAATCCTTCAGGTAATGTATCTCGATAAGCCAATGAAGGATCACACCTTGCTACAAGCTATCTGTCGTACAAACAGGACATATGATCAGGGTAAAACACATGGCTTGATAGTCGATTATATTGGCATCTTTGATGATGTAGCAAAGGCTCTCGATTTTGATGAGAGTAGTATGCGTCGCATCATTACCAACATCGAGGAGATTAAAAAGCAACTTCCTGCCCTTTTGAAAAAGTGCCTCAATTATTTTCTTGGGGTTGATAGGACAATAGAGGGATGGGAAGGACTGATGGCCGCACAAGAGTGTCTACCAACAAATAAAGAAAAGGATGCCTTTGCTGCTGACTATCGGGTTCTCAACCGGGCTTGGGATGCTCTCTCTCCTGACGGCTTTCTCAATCCATACAAAGCCGACTACAAGTGGCTATCTCGCGTTTATGAGTCCGTCAAACCGACTGATGGTCGAGGCGGCCTAATCTGGGCATCTTTGGGCACCAAAACAATTGAGCTCGTCCATCAAAATGTTTCTGTCGGCGAAGCCGACGAAGATATGGATATCCTCTCTATGGACGCCGACCTTATTGATGAGTTCTTAGAGAAACAAAAGGATTTGAAGAAAGCGACTAAGAAAGTAGAAATCAATCTTGTCGCCAGGATCTTAAAGCACACAAATGACCCCAAATTCGTCCGCCTTGGTGAAAAGCTCGAAGCATTGCGTGAAAAGCATGAGCAGGGTCTTATCACCAGTATCGAATTTCTTAAGCTTTTGCTCGAGCTGGCAAAAGAAGCTGCCCAAGCGGAGAAAGAAGTCGTGCCGGAACAAGAAGTGGATAAAGGTATTGCTGCACTCACTGAGCTATTTAATGGCGTCAAGAATAAGAGCACACCCGTCATTGTGGAACGAATCGTAGCAGATATTGACAGTATCGTGAAGATTGTCCGTTTTGATGGCTGGCAAAACACAACCGCCGGCAAGCAGGAGGTAAAAAAAGCTCTCCGCAGCGTTGTATGGATCAAATATAAGATTAAGGACAAAGAGGTATTTGACAGAGCTTATAGCTACATTGAGCAGTACTATTAACTTTGGGGAAGCGAGGTCTTTGGATGATTGGTGCAATTATTGGGGATATTGTGGGATCGCGGTTTGAATGGAACAATCATAGATATAAGGACTTTGATTTACTTACACATGAGTGTTTCTTCACCGATGATTCTGTAATGTCTTTGGCCATATGTGACGCACTAATGCGGAGCAAGGCGGATCACAGCGACCTACATGAACAAGCTGTCCGGTCGATGCAAACGGTTGGACGTCCTTATCCGCACTGCGGCTACGGAGGTTCTTTTGCTCAGTGGATGTATTCTGATAATCCGCAGCCGTACAACAGTTACGGAAATGGAGCAGCGATGCGTGTAAGCGGATGCGGCTATGTAGGAAATACGATTGAGGAAGTCAAACAACTTTCAAAAGCGGTTACCGAGGTTACGCATAGCCATCCGGAAGGTCTAAAGGGAGCTGAGGCCACAGCTGTCGCTGTCTACCTTGCTAGGACTGGGAAAAGTCTTGTGGAAATCCAGGACTACATTATAGAACACTATTATAAGTTGGGATTTACCCTCGATAGTATCCGCGAAAACTATCAGTTTAAGGAAACTTGCCAAGATACAGTTCCTCAGGCATTTGAAGCATTCTTCGAATCGACCGACTTTGAAGATGCAATCAGAAATGCAATCTCGATTGGCGGCGACAGTGATACACTAGCGGCTATAACCGGAGCTATAGCGGAGGCGTATTATGGCGTTCCTGGAAACATTAGAAAACATGCGCTTACTTTTCTGGATGACCGTCTACTAAAAATTTTGGTGGAGTTTGAAAACAAATATCCTGCCAAAATTGAGAAGAAGGTTAAAGGAAAAACCGTAAGTATAGCACCGTCTACCAGGAAAAAAGTTGAAACAGGAGAACGAGAACAAATGTTAGAATCAGCAATGGAGATTGCGGACCAGGAACTCGATGCTAGTGTTTATCATCCAGAAGAAACAACGAGCCAAAAGCTTTTTTCTCATCTCTTCGAAGCGTGTAACATTCTTAGAGGCCCCATCAACCAGGATGAATACAAGAGCTATGTGACTCCTATCCTTTTCTTCAAAAGAATTTCTGATGTCTATGATGAGGAGACTCAAATTGCTCTTGAGGAATCCGGTGGCGATGAGGAATATGCAAGCTTTGCAGAAAACCACCGCTTTATTATCCCAGATGGCTGCCACTGGCAGGATGTCCGCGAAGCGAGTGAGAATGTTGGCGTTGCAATTGTTACTGCAATGAATGGGATAGAACGAGCTAATCCGGATACTCTTAGTGGCGTGTTTAGTAGTTTCGATGATGCAAACTGGACTGATAAAACTAAACTGTCTGATGAAAGATTAAAAGATCTGATTGAGCATATGTCCAAAATCAAGGTCGGCAACAGCAATTACTCTGCCGATGTTATGGGCGATAGCTATGAGTTTTTGATTAAGAAATTTGCAGATCTCTCAAAAAAGAATGCCGGTGAGTTTTATACCCCTCGCTCTATTGTTAAACTTCTCATTATGCTTCTGGCTCCAAAAGCAGGAGAAACTGTATATGATCCTGCCTGTGGTACTGGGGGAATGTTGATAGAGGCTATCCGATTCATGAAGGGGGATAAACTCACTTATGGCAGAATTTATGGTCAAGAAAAAAACTTGGCCACTTCTGCTATTGCACGGATGAATCTATTCCTACATGGGGCAAAAGACTTCAAGGTAACACAAGGCGATACCCTTCGCGCACCTAATTTCCTGGAACGTGGCTCATTGCAAACTTTCGACTGTGTTGTTGCTAATCCTCCCTTTTCCCTAAAAAACTGGGGAGCTGAACAATTTAGTAGCGATGTGTACGGCCGTAATATTTGGGGTTGCCCTACGGATTCGAATGGTGACTTTGCATGGCTCCAGCACATGGTAAAGTCCATGAATCTAAAATCGGGGCGCTGCGCTGTTGTCCTACCCCAGGGAGTTCTTTTCAGAGGTGGCAAAGAGGGCGAAATCAGGCGACAACTTGTTGAATCAGATAAGTTGGAAGCAATTATAACTTTGGCTAGTGGAGTGTTTTATTCGACTGGTGTTTCAGCATGTATCCTGTTCTTGAATAACGACAAAATTGCTTCACATCGTGAACGTATTTGTATGATTGATGCTTCCGGAATCTACACACCTCAACGGGCTCAGAATATCATGACAGAAGATAACATCCAGACTGTCTTTGATTATTATAAAGCCTATGTAGATGTGATTGAAAAGGTCAAAATTGTCACAATCGCGGATATAAGAGCTAAAGACTACTCGTTGGCGATTAACAATTACATTGATAAGAAGGAACAAGAAATGATTCCGCCGGAAGAGGTCCGCAGAAAGTACTTTGAGGCCTATACAGAGATGGCCGAGGCTGAGGCCCGGATGCGGGAACTGCTGCTGAAGGGAGGCTACATAAGTGAGTAATCGAATGTCGATTGAAGAACTACAGTCTTATCTGTGGGATTCTGCTGTCTTGCTGAGAACAAATATTGACGCCGGCTCCTATAAGCAGTATATTTTCCCACTTCTTTTCTTTAAGCGCATATGTGATGTCTATGATGAGGAGACAACTGCAGCTCTTGAGGAATATGGTGATGATGCAGCTGAGTTTGACGAGGAAGAAATCCATACCTTCATTGTTCCAGAAGGCTATCACTGGAATGATGTTCGCGCTGTGTCTGAGAATGTAGGAGTGGCTATCGTCGAGGCTTTCAGAAAGGTCGAGAACGCAAATTCTGATAAGCTACAGGGTATCTTTGGAGATGGGGCCTGGACAAACAAAAATCGTCTCCCTGACAGGCTTTTGAAAGATTTGTTGGAGCATTTCAGCACGAAAACTCTTTCTATTGCAAATTGTCCAGAAGATGAGCTCGGGCAGGGATATGAGTACCTGATCAAAAAGTTTGCTGATGACAGTGGACATACGGCGCAAGAATTCTATACCAACCGTACCGTCGTCCATCTGATGACTGAGATGCTCAAGCCAGAGTCCGGCGAGTCTATTTACGATCCGACCTGCGGAAGTGCTGGTATGCTTATCTCTGCAATTGCGTACTTAAAAGCACAGGGTAAAGAGTGGCGTAATGTTGCGATCTATGGCCAGGAAATCAATGCTCTGACTTCAGCTATCGGGAAAATGAACCTTTTTCTTCATGGGGTCAAAGACTTTAATATCGTTAATGGCGACACCTTGAAAGACCCCGCCTTTATAGAGGGCGGAAAACTAAAGCAATTCGATTTGATCCTTGCGAATCCACCATACTCAATTAGTCAATGGGATCGAGCCGCCTTTGAAAGCGATAAGTACGGTCGAAATTTCCTGGGTGTCCCTCCACAAGGGCGTGCGGACTATGCCTTCCTCCAGCATATCATTGCCAGCCTCAAAGTAGATACCGGACGTTGCGCCATTCTGTTCCCTCACGGTGTCCTTTTCCGCAATGAGGAGAGTGCGATGAGAGAACGTTTGGTTCGCAGCGACATCGTGGAATGTGTCATTGGACTTGCCCCAAATCTGTTTTACAATTCTCCGATGGAAGCATGTATCATGATTTGCCGCATGGAGAAAAAGCCGGAGAGGCGCGGTCAGGTTCTTTTTATTAACGCTGTAAATGAAGTTGTAAGAAAGAATGCCCAGAGCTATCTGGAGGATAATCATATTCAGCGCATTGCTGAAGCTTATGAGAAATATTGCGACGACAGTGACTTTGCAAAGGTGGCAACGATTGAAGATATTGCGAAAAACAACTATTCGTTGAGCATTCCACTGTATGTCAAACCAGAAGTTAAAGAAAATGAAGTAGATACTAAGACTGTTCAGGAACATTACGATAGCTGGCTGGCAGCTTCTGAAGTGATGAAGTTGAGCTATGAACGATTGAATGAGATGCTTGAGAAAGGGGTTGATGGAAATGAGCAGGGTTAAGTTAGGTGACGTCGCAGTTGAACACAAAGAAACCTGTAAAGGGAACAAAGACGGATACCCTGTCGTTGGACTTGAGCATCTGACTCCTGAAGAAGTCTCTTTAACTAACTGGGATGAAAACAGCGATAACACTTTCACTAAAATGTTCCGCAAAGGTAATGTGCTATTTGGCCGTCGCAGAGCCTATCTTAAAAAGGCTGCCGTTGCCCCATTTGACGGAATATGCTCTGGTGATATTACGGTAATCGAGGCAATACCAGATCGAGTATTCCCAGATCTCTTACCCTTTATAATCCAGAATGACGACCTATTCACTTATGCTATTGGCAAGTCTGCTGGCTCCCTTTCTCCCCGTGTAAAATGGGAATATCTTAAAGATTATGAATTTGAACTGCCTGATATGGATCGGCAAAAAGAACTTTCAGAGATCCTCTGGGCGATGGATACGGCGAAGAAATCTTATCAGAAATTGATCGCGGCAACAGATGAGCTGGTGAAATCTCAATTTATGGAGCAGTGCAAATCTATTCCCAGAAGTGAATATAGGACATTAGATAATGTCTGCACCTTAATAACCGACGGCACGCACCAACCCCCTAAATTTGTCTCTTATGGCATCCCTTTTTTGCTTGTATCTAATATTACTGGCAACAAAGTGACTTATGCCACGGACAAATTCATCACAGAGGAAACATATTTTGAACTATCAAAGCGGACACCTGTGGAAATTGGCGATATACTACTTTCGACTGTTGGTTCTTATGGACATCCAGCCATTGTTGAGGATAATCGCAGATTTTGTTTTCAACGGCACATTGCCTTTTTGAAGCCAGATCACAAGCAAATAGATAGCGTATATCTTCATACAGCAATATTATCATCTGATGTGCAGAAACAAATTGAAAGCATGGTCTTGGGAGTTGCACAGAAAACATTGAATCTATCCGCAATAAAAAAGATAGAGATTCCTTTGCCAAATTTGGCACACCAGAAACAAATCGCTACATTTGTCCGCCAGAGCGATAAATCAAAATCTTTGCAACAAGCGATTATCAATGAACTAAATATACTGTGCTACCAATATGCAATGTAGCCTTCACGGAGGTATGTCCAATGGATATACAAGAAACAATTAGCCGTATCAGAAAAGAGTACAAAGACTATCTGCGTGAGAAGCACCCTGAATGGGCAGATAGTAGCCTGAGCACCCATGTTTCTGATGCCTTCTACCTGTATCAGAATACCATTGCACTCTCCTTCTGGAAATGCTTTGAGAGCGACGAGTCAATGGCGGGGGCGAAGCAGGATATTCTTGAATATCTCACGCATGATGTGATGTCGGAACGCGCTGAGGAACGCACAGCCGGTTATTTCAATGATCTCAAGATGCTCAAAGAGTTCTTGGACTCGAAAGGCGGCGTGAGAAAATATGTCGGGCCAGAGTATGACTGTGAAGTAACTGTTTACAGATATGCAAAAATGGCCTATGATGGAGCACTGACTGCTGATGACGCTGTTGCAGCCTTGTGCAAGGAAGTGCCGTTCTTCGGGGAAACATCGCATAAGATTATGGTCATGCTGTTTCTTTCCATGATGGAGGGAACAAAGTATACCCGCCGTGGCAATACCGAAACAACGATTTACTTCATCGTAAATATCGGACAGGACTACGGCAAAGATCGTATGCTCAACGCCTTGCACGCTACCTGGGAAAACATAAAATACTATTATGAGCAGACGGGAAATAAGTCGAACAGCATTCGTCGGGGTTGCACAAAGGTAGTTAAGGAAAACAACATTGATATGGATTTCAGCGAGAAGATGTTTGAGGGCATCATCCCGAAGGAATCCTCTGATACTGCACTTACGGTCGATGACACAGCCGTCCGATATTGGCTGTATGCTGCGGGCGATAGCTCGGTCAACTGGGAGAACGATTATGCTGAGGACCTTATGGCTATTGGCTGGGATGAGATGGGCGATCTCATGCAGTACAGCTCCAAGGAAGAAATGCGAGCTAAGATGCGGGAAGTCTATGGAGGGACGAGCTCATATAAGAATCAAGTTCACGCCACATGGCAGTTTGTAAATGACATCAAACCCGGCGACGTCATCTTCGTCAAAAAAGGCCGAAAAGAAATCATTGGCAGAGGCGTTGTTGAGGGCGAGTATGTATATGATCCAACCCGCGAGCACTACCGCAACACCCGTACTGTACGCTGGACTGATAAAGGTCTATGGGAACATCCCGAGCAGTTGCCGATGAAGACTCTAACCGATGTTACGCCATATACGGACTTTGTCAAAAAGACTTTAAGCCTTTTTGACGGAGAAATCACTAATACTATTATCCAAGATGAGGATGAAGAGGAACGAACTTACGATCCATATACCGCCGATGATTTCCTGCACGATGTGTTTATGGATGAAGAACGCTATAACATTCTTAAGGCTCTTTTGCTGACAAAAAAGAATGTGATCCTCCAAGGAGCACCAGGCGTTGGCAAAACCTTTGCTGCGAAGAGGCTGGCCTATTCTATCATGGGCGAGAAAGACACGAACCGTGTCAAGATGGTGCAATTCCATCAGAGTTATAGTTACGAAGACTTTATCATGGGTTTCCGGCCAACCGAAACAGGCTTTGAATTGAAGAAGGGCGTTTTCTATGAGTTCTGCCGGAAGGCAGCAGAGGATGATCGGCCCTACTTCTTCGTCATTGACGAGATCAACCGAGGTAACTTAAGCAAGATTTTCGGCGAACTGTTCATGCTCATTGAGAGCGATAAGCGCGGAGTTGAGTTACAGCTTCTCTATGCGGATGAGCAATTCTCCATCCCGAGCAACGTTTACATCATCGGCATGATGAATACAGCAGACCGCAGTCTTGCCATGCTGGATTATGCGCTGCGCCGCCGCTTTGCGTTCTTTGAAATGACGCCGGCATTCAACTCATCTGGTTTCAGGGCATACAGGGCGAAGGTCAATAATCCGAAGTTCGATCGCCTGATCGCAACAGTAGAACAGCTTAACGATGTGATAGCGAATGATGATTCTTTGGGCGAAGGTTTCTGCATCGGTCATAGTTATTTCTGTACGAATGCCACTGTCACAGACGATTGGATGAGGTCTGTAGTAGAATTTGAGCTAATCCCGCTACTCAAAGAATACTGGTTTGATGAAGTCGCGAAAGTCAAGGATTGGAGCCGTACTCTTCGTGAGGTGGTCAAATGATTCCCGTTCGCAACATCTACTATATGCTGGCCTATGCGTTCCAGGTTTTGCACGAACAAGGCTATAAGGATGTTGCAGCTGAGGAATTCCGAAACACCGCAGAGTTGCTGGCTTCCATCCTCTGTAAAGGAGTATCTGTCCAGATTAAGCGGGGCTTATGCAGACAGTACATAACAAATGAGGAACCACTGGCCTCCCCAAGAGGGAAATTTGAAATTGGAGAATCCATCAAAACCCAAGTCCTTCGTAAAAAACAGATCGTATGCGCCTATGATGAGTTTTCGGTTAATGCCTATTCAAATCGCATTATCAAAACGACAATGGCCACCCTTCTCCGTGCAGATATTTCAAAGGCGAGGAAAAAGGAAATCCGCAAGCTGCTTGTCTTTTTCAATGGCGTAGATACTTTAGACGTTCATAACATCAACTGGAACATCCAATATGACCGCAATAATCAGACCTACCGGTTGATCATTGAAATATGCCGGTTTATTCTGAAAGGACTACTGCAAAGGGCCGCAGACGGCTCGGCCCGGATCATGGATTATGCGGATGACATGACGATGGCGAAGCTGTACGAGAAATTCATATTGGGCTATTATCAGCGGGAGCACCCTGATATTCGTGCATATTCCCCGCAAATCGCTTGGCAAGTAACCGACGGATACAGGACACTTCTGCCCACCATGCAGTCCGACATCGTGCTTTCTAACAAGAAAGCTGGAAAGACTCTTATTATCGACGCGAAGTTCTATACGCATAATATGCAGATGAAAGCACCCTATATGACGCAAACGCTCCACTCAGGGAATTTGTACCAGATTTTTACCTATGTCAAGAACTGGGACGTCGCCCCCGGAGAAACAGTTTCAGGGTTGCTATTATACGCCAAGACAGACGATGCCAACCAACCTGAAGGTGACTACCAGATGAGTGGCAATCAGATCAGTGTAAAAACGCTTGATATGAACTGCGAGTTCTCTATGATTGCAGGACAGCTTGACTCGATCGCAGAAAGGGTAAAATGATGGTGTAGTAGGCGAAGCAAAGGTGCACCGGAGATGGCTGGAGACTGTACGGATTCAAATTAAGAAAGACCAGTTCTCCAAGGGCCTAGTGATGACTGCATGGTAAGAGCGAACTGTCGTGAGGAGGATAGTACTGTGAAGAGAGTCGAAGAAGACTATGCCCCTTTCCACAGCGGTATAAAATTGATGCGGCTTGTCTCAAGCACGCTTGGGTATGGTCCGATGCCTACTCCAGATCAAGAGATCGAACAGAGATTGACGCTCAATTCCAGAGGGCAGATATGGTTCAGCAATTACTTATATGGGGATGGGGTAAAGCCGAAACTTCATCGGAAAGAGCGTTCAACGATTTCGCCCACAGATGCGGCTCATATCCTTCAATTGGTCTCTAAGGAGTTTGCCTCTCCCCAATCATCTGGGTTTGTTACAGATGTCGGTATGTGGAGGCTGTCCCTTCTCAATGAAGCGGGACAGAGTTTCAAGTATGAAGGCTCCTTGGTCAGCCATGGTGACAATGACCTCCTCGGTATAGCTTCAGCAGAATTGAGGAAGATCTTGTCTATGCCTGAATTGGCTGCCTTCGATGGAATGTCATCAGAAGGTTAACTCACTTGCCCAACTCCAGTGATGGCCGCTTGAAGAAAGATGGCACCATCTATCAGTTTTGAAAAAGACGCAGCACCTGGGGAACAGGTGCTGCGTCTGCTTATTTCAATAGAGGGAGCCAGATACAGTGGTAGACAAAGTCCAAAAACTGTGGCATCGCCTCTCTGTCTGGGTCGTATCCGCATGCGCTGTCTATAGCTATATCTATTGGGGTCCTGTGCTCTCCCAAATGGCAACCGCTCAGACGATTGAACTCTTTGACGAGTTCCGTGTTGCCGGCGCAATATAAAGCACATTGCTCAAAAGACATGGTGCTTATCCTCCACATGACTGTTTTGAACTATTCTTTATAGATACTGCTGGTACGGTAGCAGAGCATCTTCGGCGCTCTTTAGGCGTCGGTTCAGCGCAGTATCCATTTGCAGCAACTTCGCATTTTCCTTGATGATCTGATCATCCGGGGTGCCAAGGCTGATGAAGCCACCTCCGAGAGAAGGCAAAAGCATGAATTTCTTCGGAGCCGATTGGCCCGGGAATTGGACGGCCATGTTCTGACCATCAATTGCGATTACTTCACCCTGGCCGAAGCTTTTGTGGAGAACTGTATCCCCGACATGAAGGTGCTCCAGAACCAGCTGCCGGATTCTCTCAACCTTTTCAAAATCGGCCCGGGCCTGGTCATAGGCGTCCTTTAGCTGGCCGGCTTTTTCAATCCGCTCACGGTATAGTTTCTTTTCCGCAGAGTTGGGATGCGAATAGGATATGCCGTCATAGAGATGGTAGACCTGCGAGGAGTAGATCATGTCAAAAGCCAGCAGGTGAAGATTTGGATCATCATACAGATCCTTCTCCTCGTTTTCATAGCGGCTTGCATTTGTGGCCATGAGCGCAGGGCTCTGACGCATTGCCTCAACAAGCTCATCGCACATCCGGTAATAGATGTCCAGTTTGAAATTCGCGCCGGCACCCCAGTCTTCAAGGAACTCTACACAGTCGGCGAACTCGTGGGCCTCAGTGGACTTGAATAGGTAGTTGGACTCCGGATCATGAAAGAACAGATACGACATCACAGACCGCTGATCATTGGTGTAGCGCCAGCTTCCTGGAGCATATTTCTCCTTCAGCTCCTCGCTCTTTGCGATGAAGGCGGAGATCTTCTGCTGCCGAATCTTCAAGTCGCCATCGTCGTCAGCGAAAAGATCACGGAACATTGTGCGGATGGTCTCCGGTTCCTCGCGGGCATAGGCGACAAGAGCATAGAAGGGCTGCTGAAATTGGCTGTCGATCAGATTGGAAGTTATGCGCCATGCTTCTGTGAGCATTCCAGCCAGGTCAGGAGCGTCCAGGTTGAAGATCTCCTGGTACTGCTTCACAATCTCCCATTTGTAGTTTTCATTGAGCTCAGGATTGTTGATGTACTCGAATTTATCTATGTAGTGAGCAAACAGCTGCTGTAAGCGAGAAGCATTCATCACATCTCCACCCATCTGAAAAAGGTAAAGATATTATAGAATGAATTGCGCTGCTTGAAAAGGGGGGATCGAGCTTAAAAACGAAAAGTGCCTGCACCGCCAATACAGCGGCGCAGGCACTCGTCTTGACTAACTGTCACTACTTCTCTCTAAACCTCTGAAAAAGTCGTCGTATTCGCATCCGTAAATTTGCCTGAGCTCAATCAAAACACTGGCACGAATGTTCAACTGCCCAGCTTCGTACTTCGCATACGTAGTACGGCCGATGTCACACCCTCGCCGTTGTAGCTCTGCACATAATTTCTCCTGGGAGATATTGTGATCGAGACGTAGCCGTTTGAGATTGTCGCCCATGTTCCTGTCGCGCCTAATTTTCTGCTCCATCTTCCCGCCCCATATCATACTTGACCAGCATTGGTTGCGATCGAGATAAGTTTATGATATGCTGACGAAAAATATTGTCCGCGATATTGGTCAGGAGTGGTTTCTGAGTATATAAACTGGCCTGTTGCGAGCGGAAGGAGGATGCAGGATGTTTCAGCAACCTGGAGACGGTGGAGTCGAAGTGGAGGAGCGGAGAATACATGGTATTCCAGTTACAGCGGTCGAAATAAAGACAGAGGATGGTGCCGAGAGCTTAGACAGGGCTGTCGGAAAGTACATAACAATTCAGACTGGTTTGCTTAGCTCAGAAACATTAAATTTGAAGGCGCTTGGTGAATGTGTATCTGAGGTTTTGACGGAAGTACTATCAAGATATAAAGGCAGCACGCTCTGTATTTGCGGTTTAGGGAATAGGGAGTTGGTGGCCGATTCACTTGGTCCTGATGTGATCAGGAATCTCTCACTGAAAGTCTTTTCAGGGGTGGCTTCCCTGAATGGCCTCTTTAAGTCCGTCTGCTCATTTGTCCCAGGCACAGCTTGGACGAATAATTTGGATACTGAGCTCATGGTGAAAGGGATATTAAAAGAGGCAAATGCGAACTGCTTGCTCCTGATCGACTCTCTCGTAACCAGGAATCCAGAGCGACTGTGTCAATCCATCCAAGTTTCAACCGCAGGTGGAATGAATCCCTTTTTTGCAGGAAGATCGATCGATTGGTCCTCACTGGGCGTGCCTGTTATCTCGATAGGAGTTCCTCTTGCGATCACGGCGGATACCTTTATTCAAAGTGGAGTTCTCACGGACGAAAGCTTTACGACGCTCCACGCTCATCATGCAGTAGCTGCGTCGAGCTTCATCATCTCTTATGCGATCCTTCGTACATGCTGGCCTGACCTCACTACGCAAGATTGCATCGATTTCATACGGTTTAACCGAGATGTGATCCCCTATCCGGACAGGAATTTTGATGAAGATGATACCGGAGACAATGCTGTACCCGATGAGACAACCTGACTCCTGTTTCGATGCGGCTTCACGATTTCAGAGTAGCAAAATAAACGTGTCCTAAAAGTGTATCAATCTCTGTTGTAAATCCTCACCTCCGAACGTATTACTGAATACCAAAGAAAACGAAGGTTTATCTTAATACCGAGGAGGAAGTCTATGAAATATGGGTATTGCCGGATCTCCCGGCCGAAGCAGAGTATTGAGCGCCAAATCCGAAACATCAAGGCCCAGTACCAGGATTCCGTCATCGTACAAGAGGTCTTCACCAGGACGAGGATGGATCGGCGGCAATGGCAGCTGCTGATGAAACGCGTGAAGGCCGGCGACACGATCATCTTTGACAGCGTATCCAGAATGAGCGGGAATGCTGAAGAAGGCTTTGCTGCTTATGAGGAACTTTTCAACAGAGGCGTCAATCTGGTCTTTCTGAAGGAGCCTCACATCAATACGGACACCTATAAGAAGGCCCTGGAGAATAATGTGCAGCTCACTGGAAGCAATGTGGACTACATTCTTGAAGGGGTCAATCGCTATCTCATGGAGCTGGCCAAGGAACAGATCCGTCTTGCTTTCGAGCAGTCCGAAAAAGAGGTCGAGGATCTTCATCAACGTACCAGGGAAGGGATCGAGACGGCCAGACTCAATGGAAAGCAGATTGGGCGGAAAAAGGACGCCAAGATCACCACGAAGAAGAGCCTCGCAGCCAAAGAGATCATCAGGAAGCACTCCAGGGACTTCAACGGTACCCTAAGCGATGTTGAGGTGATGCAGCTAACTGGCCTATCCCGCAACACCTATTATAAATATAAGCGAGAATTGAAAGCATAGAGGTATCAATATACCTCACCCAAAAACTCTGAATTTTTTTGACGATGTTTCCGAAAATCTACATCGCAATCGACACTGTTCTCTTGAAATGCGCTTCTTCATTTGCTACAATAACAGCGGACTGAATATTTTCGCCGATTTCGGTAAAGATATAAAGAGGGGTGCGCTATGCAAATCGAACGCAATGTATATCTGAATAAATTGATTGCTCGCAAGCACAACGGATTTGTGAAGGTCATCACTGGTATTCGCCGCTGTGGTAAATCCTATCTTTTGAATACACTGTTTTATCAGCATTTACTTGAAAGCGGTATAGAGGACAGTCATATCATCCGCTTCGCATTTGACTCAGCACAAAACCTCATGCTGATCGGTGAGGATCTAATGGAGATAGAAGAGGGAAAACGGAAAGTTGACCCGGAAAAATTCATGACCTACATTAACGATAAAATTGTTGATGATGGTATGTACTATCTCCTTTTAGATGAGGTACAAAATCTGGGATATTTTGAAGCCGTTTTGAACGGGTACCTTCGTAAGGACAATGTGGATGTCTATGTGACGGGGAGTAATTCCAAATTCCTCTCCAGCGATATCATCACGGAATTTGCTGGTCGCGGCGACGAAGTCCATGTTTTGCCACTGTCCTTCTCCGAATTCTTCAGCGTATACGATGGCTCCAAAGAAGAGGCATTTGATGACTACATGGTATATGGAGGACTCCCCTCTGTCGCTCTTATGCAGACCGAGGAACAGAAAGTTGCTTATTTGACCACCCAGATCACGAATGTCTACCTAAGGGATATCGTGAAACGGTATAACTTGCAATCGGATGAAGACATCGGGGAATTGCTGGATATCCTCGCTTCTGGTATCTCAACACTTGTGAACCCGAGGAAATTGGCGGGCACCTTCAAAAGTGTAAAGGGTTCTACAATCAGCGAAGTGACGGTCGCCAAATACATTGGCCATATGGCGGAATCCTTCCTGATCAGCAAGGCGAAACGCTATGATGTGAAAGGTAAGCACTATATTGACACGCCTTTCAAAGTGTACTTTGAAGACATTGGACTCCGAAATGCACGATTGAACTTCCGGCAAATCGAGCCATCGCACATTATGGAAAATATCATCTACAACGAACTTCGGTATCGGGGTTACAATGTGGATGTGGGCGTTGTTGAAGTTAGAGAGAAAAACTCTGAGGGGAGAGAGCAACGCAAGCAGCTGGAAATCGACTTTATTGCGAACCAGGGTAGCAGACGCTATTATATCCAGTCTGCCTATGAGATCCCAAGCAAAGAAAAGTTGGATCAGGAGACAAAATCTTTTGATAGGGCAAATGACTCATTTAAGAAAATTATTGTTGTTGAGAGGACAATGAAACCTCGCCGGGATGACAAAGGATACGTTACAATGGGCGTCAAGGAATTTTTGTTGAATGAAAATAGCTTAGAGTTGTAATGCCAGTGATCGACGCTCAGAGTATTGCTTTTTATTAGTTCGAAGAGACTAATTATACCGCTGATTAAACTACCGGGAGGCCGCATTCTGCGGCCTCCCATCAAATTATTGTGCTAATGCAGCTCGAATAAGAGTATTTTCTCGTGTGAAACTCGAAGAAGTTTTTAGAGTACTGGACTTTTTCTTGTCAGACTAATTCCTATATATAGGAATCGTTCATGTTCCTCTATTTTGGCTCTGACTTCTGGTAGGAGTAGTCTTGCCATATGTTTGTATCGCCGCTATAATTCAAAGTGAGAGAATTGCTCAAAATCCGCTCCAATGTCTACTGTTCTCTGGAGGCAAGGCCATGATAAAAGACGGACAATTCTACATCGACTTCCCGGAGCCTTATAAACGACGGGAATTGAATTCCAAGTACCGGGAGATCCCACTGAAAGATACGACTTCCCGGCAGTTGCGGAAGTACTTCAATGCGATGGCTAACCTATATGGGATCATTCCACTTCGGAAAGCATACGAGATCATATCTTCTCAAAGCCCCAAGCTGGTTACGCGGGACGAGTTCCTTGCCTTTGCGGAAATCGCCCGGCACGAGTGCGAGGACTACTATATCCTGGGTCTTGACGAACTCTATGTGGATGGGAAACTCAAAGATGTCCTGGACCGAGAGATCATAGATGTCTCGCTCATTGGAGATGGGTTGGACAGATACCATGCGCTCCTGAAAAGCCAGCAGGGAAAGCCCTACTATGTTCCATCGAAGGCAGAACTGCTGGCCTACGATGATGCCTTCTATTGTGAGCCGACAGAGGAAACAAATCAGATGCGGGAGTTCATAGAGACTCGGCTACAGTTGCCAGAGTGGAAAAAGTCTGAGGTTTTCGATGAACTCGTCTTCGGTATCCGCTGCGCTGATGCCGATTTCCCGCAGGTCCAGGAACGGCTCACGGCAATGGGTGTCCACTTTCCTCGTCGGAAGGACTTCCAAACCTTCATCGAACGATATCAGGCTTTCCACAACACCACCAGGATGCAGAGCAACCGTGGCTATACCCCCAATGAGCTTTTCGACCTCTTGCCGCGTGAGGAACAGATGCCCCAGACGCTGTCCTTCGGCCCGAATATCAAGAAGGCGCTTGCGGAAGGAAGTATGAATGCGGAGGAGCTGCGGCGAGGGATCATGGAGGCTGACCTACCCAATGAACAGCTGCGTCTGAGCCTTTTGCAGGAGCTGGCCAAGGCAGCTCCTGCAAAGCCGGTGGGAGAGAAGAAGCCGAAAATCGGCAGGAATGATCCGTGCCCTTGCGGGAGCGGCAAAAAATACAAGAAGTGCTGCGGTAGATAGATAATAGGTTTTTTCAAGGCCGGGGCGGTTTTACGTTGGATCTGGAGACATGAGGAAAAGCCCAGTACCTTGGAGGTGCTGGGCTTTTGCCATACCATGATGAGGAGAGGATTTGAATTGAAGATTGTCTCATGGAACTTGAATGGTCTTAGCTCTTGCATTCAGAACAACTCCTTTGCCCCAATCGCGGATATTGGGCCGGATATACTCTGCCTGCAGGAGATCCGGACCCAGCAAGAGCCGCAGATCCTGCCGGGGTACCAGCACTGCTGGAATCACGGACAGCGAAATGGCTACGCGGGTACCGCTGTGCTCTACAAGAAAGAGCCGCTTTCTGTATCTTTCGGATTGGGCGATGATGATGCAGATGAAGAAGGCCGCACCATCATTTTAGAGTAAGCGAATCGAAGTGAAACTACTTTGACCTATACTGGAGACTCAACGCGCAAAAGAGTATGAAAACAGCACGGATTTGACTTCGCAATGAAGCCATATCCGTGCTGTTTTGCGTCATAGAATCATTTTAACCTGTAATAGCAAATGTTCTTCCCGGCGCCTTCCCGTTTCAGCTCCCCGGCAGCCACCAATTTCCGCAGCGCCCCCTCGATGGAGCTGATGCTGAGCGAAGGGCAGAGTTCCCGGATGTCCTGCTTCGTAAACCGCCCGATCTTTTCCATGGTAGCCCGGCGCACGGTCTCCAGGGCCGGAAGCTTTGTCTCTACCAGAGCAAAACGGTCCTCAAAGTCCTTGTAGGCGGAGAGGATGGTCCCCAGCAGATACTTGATGAAGGGCACCGTATCTTCAGTACCTTCATGCCATCCGATCTGCGCCTGACCCAGGACTTCATAATAGAGATCCTTATTTTTCGCGATCTTGGCCTCCAGTGAGATATATTTGCCCACATAGAACCCGCTGCGATAGAGCAGCAGCGTAGTCAGCAGACGGCTCATTCTTCCGTTTCCATCGTTGAATGGGTGGATGCAGAGGAAGTCGTGGATGAATACGGGAATAACGATCAGCGGCTCTACTTCCATGTTCCCGATGACCCGATTGTACTCCTCGCAGATCCTGTCCAGAGCCTCCGGTGTTTCATAGGGGGCCAAGGGGGTGAACAAGGTCTCCACATGGCCGTCGGGATAGGTGGCACTGATGTAATTCTGAACGTTTTTCGTCCTACCCGCCATGGGATTGTTCATGTGACTATAGAGGATCTTGTGGAGCTGCAGGATGTAATTCTGGGTGATGGGGATGGCATCGAAGTTCTCGTGGATGAGGTTCAGCACATCCCGGTAGCCGGCGATCTCCTGCTCGTCCCGGTTTCTCGGCATCGTTTTCTCCTCCACAAGCTGCCGGATGCGGGTGTTTGTGGTCACGATGCCCTCAATGGCATTGGATGCCTCGGTGCTCTGCACCTTTGCGATCTCCACCAGTTTCTCTAATTCCTCCGGCCGCTGTTTCAGACACAGCTCCTGTTTCCCAGCCTCCTTATAGATTGCCGCGACCAGCCCCAGGATATCCGAATCCCACTTCTGCTCCCGGATCGCGGAGTAATTGAATGTGCGCATAACCTTACGCCCCCCTTTGTTCCCTTAAATTATAGCATATAATAAGGGAAAATACAACTCCTAAAGAAGATATTCCCTTAATAGTATTCCAAATTAAAGGGATACTATACGCCGGCAAGGGAAATTGATCGTGCTTCACTATACAGCCTCTCCGAATTTTCTCGACTTTCTCAATAATTCGTCCGAGAGCGCAAATGAATTGGGAAGACGCCGCCATGACGCGGCATCCTCCCAATTTCGTTTGAGGTGTATGCTCGGACTCAAATGCGCACCAGCAGGCCGATCAGACTCTCTGTCTTGATCCCGACCAGATACCAGTCCTTGTCCTTCTCAATTCTGGTAGGGAACCACCGGCCATTGATCAGCACCTCCAACTGCTCACCGCAATGCAGTCCGCCATGATAACGATTCAGTCCGTAGCGGATGTCCATGCGGTCGATCGCGGCATCGTACACCAGCGCGCCCATCTTCTTATTCAAGTTCAGATCCTCCTTCATTTGATTTGACCTTTTGGAAGTAGCCCTGATAGAACAGGTCATAGTCGGTCCATCTTGGATCTTCAAAGGTACGGCAGGCGTGCAGTTCCAGCGACTCCTGCAGGCGCTCTGCCTGCGTATGCCACCAACAGATATGGTCCTTCACATAGGCCAGAAGTGCCTGTTGTAATTCATCCTCACCGCTGGCATGGATCAGCCGTTGCATCGCTTCCTGCCATATAGGAAGCTCAATGTCTCCGAGGTCAGTCTGGACGCCCACACGATAGGTGTATTCCTTATCGCGCCCCGTTCCCGACAGACGGACGGCCCGGCCTGTACGGTAGTGGACCCTGAGGTCCCGAAACGTCACATCCGCAGGGATACCACTGATATTGTCTATGCAATTCTTCACGCCCATATTTTCTTGCCCCTTGGCACATCATCTGGCCAGACTCACTGCCCGCTCCGGAAAGCCGCCATCATATCGCTTAAATCCGGATTGGCCGGCGGCTCTCCGGGGGCGGTAGGAGCAAAGGTGAGCGAAATGCTCCCCTCCGCTGACATCTCCAATATCACTTCGCGGATCAGCTTCTTGATGGACTCCTTATCATACTCCTGCTCTGCGTCAGGGCAGCTCACAAAGTGGAGGATCGCATTCACTACGAGGTCCGTCATGTTCCGGGGCCTGGCCCGCAGGATCTCCAGCACCTTGCGGTGTCGGAAGTCGAATTCATTGAATTGCAGGGAGATACGCGGCCTGTGATTACTTGCTGCCATGGGCCGCCTCCTCACTCTTATAAAGGAGCAGGTACCCCTGCGCATTGGCGTGGATGTCATCGATAAAAATGGGGAACCCTACCTTGTCGCTGCGCTCGATGATGCTCCGCAGCAGCATGGACCCACCGCCCGCAAACACGCACTTGCTGACCTTCAGGTCGATGCCGCGCTCACCCAAGAAGTTACACAGCTCCGTGAGGAATTGGTTGGCCATCTTCCGAATCAGGATCTGCACCTCACCCGGGAGGATCGTCGGCTCCCCGCGAATCACTTCATCAATGTCGCAGTCCTCCAGATGGAGGGCAAATTGGGAATTGCACTGGCTGGCAATGCTGTTATAGAGGGTGATTACGCCCTGCTCAAAACTCTCCACCACCGCCAAGTCCGGCTTCCCATATCGGAGCTTCAGAACATCGACGGTATAGCCACCGATGTCGATGATATAGGATGCGGCGTGCTTCTTGAGTTCCCCATATTTTGTGACCGCAGCGGCCAGGGCCTGGGTGTAGCTGACAACCTTGGTGATCCGGATCGAGTAGTAGCGGCCGTTGTACTCGAAATCGACCACTTCCCGCTTTCGGAGGAAGTACTGCTCGAACCGGCTATACAGCTGGCCATAGTGCGCGGGCGGCAGACCGACCAGGAGCGTGATGTCAAGTTCCTCATCCGGCTCCATGATCCCATCCAGCTCCAGCTCTTTGGCGATGGCAAAAAGCGTGAGCACATAGAATCGATCGTCCTCCGTCTTGTCCCGCAGGTACGAGATTCGCTTCTCTGTCAGCGTGTAATATTTACCGTTCCAGAAAATACAGTCCGTCTTAATGCCGGGCCTGGTATCCGACTCGATCAGTCCGGACGTGAAGAGCAGCCGTGGTGTCTTGATGGATTTATTGCCGTGATCCACAGAAATAATCATGGGATGACCCCTCCTATCTTTTTACTCTACTATTGTTTACGTATATCGTAGTTCTTTGACAACACAAAACTTGGAGAAGGCGGCCAGCCAATGCGCTGGCCGCCTCTCACATAACCTTTATTCCTTCAGAAGGCGCCGCAGGTGCAGGAAACTGCCTTGGATCGAACGATAAATCACGGAGGGATTTCTTCCCTCTACGCGAGCAATTTGGGTATAGTTCATATCTTCCATCAGCATTTGAATACGGCGCCGCTGAAGCGGGGTCAGCTGGGAGATCGCCTCATAAAGGCGGATGCATTCCTCCTTGCGAATCAGTTCCTCCTGAATTGGATCACTCTCTCCGGTGCGCATTCCCGTCTCATATTCATCAAGGGAAAATCTGCTTCGGTGATAAGCAGTTCTTTTCCTGAGCCGATCCTCCTCACGACGGATATCACGCAGCGCCTCGTACACCTCATCATTGACAGGAACGTAATGGGTCTTACCGAAGTAGTCTTTAATTTTGACTGTTTTCATGTTTTTCCTCCAAAACTGTTCGATTTTTGACCAACTCGAACAGCATGGAGGCGGGCCTCTCGCCCGATATGGACTGCAGGACATAGACTATGCTCCCAACTCTGGGCAGCAAAAAAGCCGGGCCGCTGCACGATCGCAGCAGTCCGGCTCTTTGCCCCGTATTGGCTGGGAAGGGCATAAAAAATGGCCCCTCGGATCACTCCGAGGAGCCTATATGCCTTCCAGCATAGTCAATTATACAAGGTCAGATTTTCGTTATCAATGCCAGTCAGCTCCCATTATCTTGCCGGAAAAGTTCTCATTTCAGTACCAGTTGACTGCCACTTTGTCTCCCACTTGACTCCCACCTCCATGTCCGGCGGCATCTCCGTTGTATTCCTTTCTCAAGTCCTCCTTGAGGATCAGATCGGGAATGACCACGCACCAGAGGTAGGCAGCGTACATTCGAACCGCACGCTTGATGTGCCGGTAGTAGGAAGAAGAGGACATCCCGAGTGCGAGGAAGGCATCCTCATTGGAGCGGCAGTAGGCATCAAAGTAGCGGGTGGAGAGGAGCTTGTAGTAAAGGTCTCCATGCCTGGGGTCTTCCTTCATCAAGAGAAGGGCAGACTCCAGGATGGAGAGCAGTTCCATGGAATGGCCCATGTCAGAGAGCCGCTCTGCGATCCTTTTCCGATCTGCATCCCGATCATAGTCGATTGCCAGATTGATGAAGTCGGAGATCGTCTGGCGCCGGCCTTCATAGCACTCCTCGCCCAATTCCTCCAGCCGATGTGCGGCGCTGCGCAGTGTAGGTGCGTAGACATGCAGCAGCATTTCCGTCTTCTCTACCTCTTCTTCTGTCACATTCTGAGTGATGTCTAACTTTCTCAGATAGCTGGCGAATTTATCCAATGCGAATCCCTCCAATCAGTGGTAGAAGTTAAAGGCACTGACGATCATGTAATCAGCCTCATCCGCATTTCCCAACACGCGCATGGAGCCCTCGGCAGTCTCGGTGGAGCCGAGCCGGAAGATATAGACAGCCGGCTTGCCCTGATTCATCTTGATGAACAAGTCGCCGTCATGCGGCTCGATCCCATTGGCACAGAGCAGCAAGCTTCCGTCTGTGATCCCATAGTCGAGATAGTGCCGGCCAAAGCTGTTAAAGAGCATAACATCACCGGCAAGCCGACCGGTGAAGCCCTTTATCATCACTGTCTGGTCAGACTCGTCCATCAAAATAGGATGGTCCACCCGACCTACATAATTCACATGATCTGTCATTGATTCTCACTCCTCACTGATACATAACAGCCGGCATTTTATATTCTACTTCTCTGTGGGATGGGATCTTCAAAGAGTCACCCAGGGAGGCAAAGTTGATCGCCCTTATGCCAAAGCGTCTGCGGATATCCTCTACTGTACGCTCCAAATCCAATTTCCTTTTGTGCCTGGCGAAGTCTGTCCAGAGATCCAGCTGGATAGGCGTATCTGACGGTACCAGGTCGATCGCGCTGATGGTGAGGGATCGGACAGGGTGGTCCCAACCATACCTGCGATGAAACAGCTTCGAGCCTGCCTCGGCCAATTCCAGAAAACTCTGCGTGGGGAAGGGCATCCGCGCTTGGTATTCGCGATGGTTCAGGGTACAGTCCCGCACATAGATACGGACGCCGGTCGCGGCCAAATGATGTTTGCGCAGTTTCTTGCCGACCTCTTGACTGAGTTCCAACAGGACTTGCCGCACCTCATATTCTGTGGCCAAATCCGCAGTGCAGGTGATCCCATGCCCGATGCTTTTGACGGGCGGCTCATAATCGCACGGCATCACACGCGAGGTGTCCTTGCCATTGGCGTAGATCCAGAGCTTTAGGCCGTTCCGCCCAAGTACCCGCTGCAGGAATTCCGGTTCTGCTTTCGCCAGGGCGCCGATCGTATGGATGCCATATCGGGCAAGCTTGTCCGTAGTGGCGCGGCCAACGTAGAGAAGATCCGATACAGGGAGGGGCCAGACCTGGTCGCGGAATGTGTCTTCCCAGATCTCTGTCACAGCGTCCGGCTTCTTCATATCGGAGCCCAATTTGGCGAATATCTTATTGAAGCTGACTCCGATGGAAACCGTGAGCCCTGTCTCCGCCTTCACCGTTTCACGGATCTCATTGGCTACATCGACCGGGGAGCGATGCTCCAGCAGCGGGGCCCCGGTCATCTCGATCCAGCTCTCATCGATCCCAAATGCCTCCACTTCGGGAGAGTACCGCAGATAGATTGCCCGTACGATTTTAGAGAATTTCAAATATTGCTCCATGTGCGGCGGAACAATGGTCAGCTGCGGACACTTCTGCTTTGCCTCCCAAATGACATCACCCGTCTTGACGCCGCATTTTTTGGCCAGCTGGTTCTTCGCCAATACGATCCCATGCCGCTCCTCTGTACTGCCGCAGACAGCAAGATATGTCCCTCTCAGTTCCGGGTGCAGCATACACTCAATACTGGCATAGCAGTTGTTGAGGTCGCTGTGGAATACAACCCGATTGCACATAGTCCTACCCTCGCTTTCGGCTCGATGGAAGTTCTATAAAATTCCTTCACATTCTACTTGACAATGCGCAAACTTCCATTTATAATGCAATCAAGTTCTACATCATTCCATGTAAGTTCTATAAAGTTCTATCCATACAATAGCAGGTACGACGGCCCCTGTCAATAGAACTTTTGAGAAATTGACTCGTTATTGCCTGCAGAAAGAGGATGAAGCTATGAAGACAATTGGCGAGAAGATCCGGGAGAGCAGAGCCAGAAAGAATTTGACCCAAGCGGAGCTGGCGGAGAAGTCCGGGCTTACCATCCGCACAGTATCGAAATATGAGACAGAGACTGTGGTCCCCCGTGGCCGCAACCTGTATAAGCTTGCGGAAGTGCTGGGCGTTTCGGAAGCGTATCTCTCCCGCCCTGATGTGGAGGACCCCTCCTATGGACTGGATGAGGCACCTTATCTCAACGCCGTGCGCATGAGGCACGGCCAGAAAGGAGCCGGTGAGCTGGAGGATCTTCTTGACGGCGTTAAGACGATGTTCGCCGGCGGCGAGGTCCCCCAGGAGGACAAGGACCAGTTCTTCCAGGCAGTGATGCAGGCATACCTGGCATGTAAGGAAGATGCCCACAACAAATTCACGCCCAAAAAATACCGCGATTGATCATACTCGATTCAGCCCGGTAAATGTAGTACGGATTATGGGACTCCTGGATTGCTACTATGACGCATATAAAGGGAGCCCAGCTCTATTTTGAATCGAGGTGATGGAGATGCGGGCAGAAAGTATCAAGCGAGAAGTCGCTCGCTTAAAGAGCAAATATAAGACATCGGATGCGGAGGAATTGTGCGAGGCCATGGGAATCCGCGTTTCCAGACAACCGATGGGCTGTCATGCTGGGTCATGTAAGGGCTTCTTTCTGATCCACAGCAGATGTAAAATCGCCGTGGTCAACAGCGAGTTGGAAGACCTGGTGCAGCGGGTCATCCTCGCCCACGAGCTGGCGCATGGTGTCTTACATGTGGATAGTAAGATCCGCACGTTCCACGAGTTGTCCTATCTGGATGACAGAGACTTTATGGAGCGGGAAGCCAATATTTTCGCAACGGAGTTCCTGGTCGATGACACAGATTTGTTTGACACGCTCCAGAGCCATACAGACTTCTTCTCTGTGGCCAGTTCGCTGAATGTCCCGCCGGAACTGCTGGACTTCAAACTGCGGCTTCTTGAAAAGCGTGATGGCCGGTTCCAGGCCCCATATCTTGCGCAGTCTGATTTCCTGCGGCGAGACATCAGCAAGCCGCTCTGCTGAAGGCCATGGACGCGGGGGCGGAGTATAAAGCGTATGTGGCGGTTTCCGTCCATTTCAATGAGGATGGCGTCATGCTGCCCCGTGCGCTTACCTGGGAGAATGGGATAACATATGAAATAGACCGAGTCCTCGATATCCGGCCGTCATATGCGGCGAAAGCCGGTGGGCAAGGGGATCGCTATACTGTCATGATGCGTGGACAGCGGCGCTTCCTTTACTTTGAGAGGACAGCCAATTTAACTGGCAATATCATCGGCCGCTGGTTTGTGGAACGGAAGATACCTTTGAGGTGCCAAGAATGAGGATAGATACAAATTGCGTTTGTTGGCAGGATTCGGTTGACCGGATCATCTCTTTTCATGAAGTTGAAGGCCTGGAGCCAAAGACATTCCCATCACATGAGAGTATGTTGGATTATGTACTTTCCACGGTGGAGCGTGGCTATCGGGTGCAGTAACCAGGGGGCATATATGGAAATGACGGATGCGGAAAGGCTGCGGCTGATATACTCGGCGCTCCAAGAGCGCGGTTATGCCCCTATCAATCAGATCGTCGGTTTCCTGCTAACAGGTGATCCGACCTACATCACAAATCATAATGGAGCAAGGTCCCTGGCAGGCCGGATCAATCGGTCAGAACTTCTGTCTGAAATCGTAGCGGATTACATACAGGCTCTGGCTGGAAATAAAGACTAAAACAGGCACCTCACAATCCCAAAGGATTGTGGGGTGCCTGTTTCATCATCTGCTCCTTGAGAGCATATCCTTCAATCTCCTCAAGTGTATAAGAAAGCGGCCATCTGTCTTATTCCTGTTCGCTTTCTACCACCAGGTAGTCATACAAATCATTCCTTGGGGCATAAGGCCGATCAACCACGGCCTGGACAGAATAGTGATGATCTTGAAGTTGTTCATAGTCGTAGATGCCAATATCGCAGCCGTCGTAGTCAGGATTCACAGAGAGGTCATCCCTGATCGACTGGGAGATCTGGTCGAAAACCGCGTTGATCCCAGTCCCAAATTCTACACCTATGATTTCGCCTGGATCGCCATCTTCGGTCTCACGATAGGTGACATACTTGAACTGCCGGCTGGGCGTTTCATTATGAGGTTCCTCTTCCGGTGCCGCATTAGAGTCCTCGGCCTCGGCCTCAGCCTCGGCTTTCGCTTTCAGCAGTCTCTGCTCGCGTACCCGCTGTCCTTCCTCTTTAGTACGAGCTTCGCAGTAGAATCTGGGATCAATTTGGAGCGCATGGCAGACATTCAGCCCGATTCGGAAGGATGTGCTGTCCAGGCTTCGCTCACCACTCTCCAGACGTTGGTATTGCCGGATGAGGATTCCTGCCTTATCAGCTACCTGCTGCTGCGTGAGCCCTAACGCTTCACGCTGCTTGAGAAACTCCTCACCTGGTGCGAGGAGGGTTATCATCTCTCCAATACCAGGTACGAAATCACTTTCTTCCTCGAACAGGAAGCCATATTCAGCGGGATAGAAATGATTCATTGTAAACCTCCTTACGTCCAGCTGGACGTGATACGCATATAATACGTCCAGTTGGACGTAATGTCAAGAGAGAAATCGGAAATAAATCATAATAAAGTAATTGTAGTACTTTTCGGTATGCTTGCCGCCTTACTCGCCTCATGCTAAGATTGCCGTGTACTTATTAGATAATCTTCTCCCGATGGGGATCTGAGTAAGCAGTGAGGCGTGAGCGGATATGCTCATAGACTGAATAGGTGGCCGGAAGATAGCAGCCACCAACTATTTGCGCTTTGATTTGTGACACCACAAATCGAAGTGCTCTTTTTTTGTCCAAATACCGCTCCGGCGGGTTTGAGAAATCATTTTGAAAGGCGGTAAAACCAATGACGGAAAGAAACATCTACGCGGACAACTACAGTTGCTCCTTCAGTGATCCAAGCGAGTTTTTGGATTTCTTGAAGGAACGCCAGGACAACAGCCGGTGGATGGTGACGCACTCCAGAAGCATCGTGTTCGAGTCGCTTGAGAAGGATACTCCGATGGGGGATCTCTATCTCAAGCTGTACGAGCATGAGGGAAGGGCGGAGATCATCGCAGACACCATGGAAAACACCAACCTGCTCCTGAAAGTCAATGGGGAGACCTATCCCGTCCGATCCTGCGCGATCAAGACGATCCTGGAGCGTGCCCGGATTTCCGGCCATGCGTTGAACAAAGTCTCGAAGAAGGTGTTCACCAGGATCTTGAACTACTGCATGGATGTCGCGGCGGGAGAAAGCCTCATCAAGGTAGCGGATGAGAAGGTATCTGCTGTCCATGGCGGCGACCCGAAGGACTATGCTGTGCTGGAGATTTTGCCCCTGGTCCAGTGTGTTCGGACTGTCCTGGACAGAGACTTCCCCGGCAACCACTTCCTGACGGCGAATTTTGACCACTCGATCGTCACGGCGATTTGGACGCTGGACGGGCAGACCAACGAACTGCTGGATGCCTACCATGCTGCGGTTGCGGCAAAAGGCATCCGCAACGCCTATTCCATGCGCCCTGGCCTCCGGTTCACGACCTCCGATGTGGGGGTCAGCGGAGCAAACCTCTATCCGATCCTTCTGACTGGAGGCAGCGACCGCATCATTCCCCTCGGCGATCCTCTAAAGCTGGAACACAAGTGTGGCGCCGACTTGGAGGCATTCAAGACTGGGATGGACTGCTTATATGCCAAGTTCAAGGAGTCCATCGAGAGCCAGCAGAAACTGCTGGAGATCGATATCCGGTACCCCTACACGACGCTGCTTGGCGTGCTGAAGCGGATCGGAGCTCCGAAACGGATCAGCTATGAGGTGGCAGACCTATTCTCCGCCCAGAATGGCAACGATCCGTGTACGGCATACCACCTGTATCTGGCCATGTCTGATGTGATCTTCGAAGCGCAGTGTGAAGGTGCCAGCGGCACCAGGATCGCACAGCTGGAGGAGATCATCGCTCGTGCCCTGCACATCAATTGGCACGAATTTGATCGGCCTGGCGACTTCAAGTGGTGATGGTCATGGAAATGGAGAGAAGCTTCGAGGTGAACACACCTTTTGGTAAGCTGAAAGTCTATGCAAAGCAGGAGGACGATGTTCCCGAGAATTTTCCGGGCGTCTTCATCGACCTGATTCCTGCAGAAAGTGATGACACGATACTCCTGACCTGCGTCGAGTACGAGTCCACAAAGCAGGTGATCCAAACCTGTGTCTACGGCGACGGCTTGACCGATGAGCCAACGAATGTCGTGGAACATCAGAATTTGACCGAAGAGGAGGACAATCGATGACCTGGTTTAGAATCCCTATGGTTTGGCAAATGTACGGACGCCTCGATGTGGAGGCAGACTCACTGCAAGAGGCGATCGAGTATGCGCTTGGGCCTGAGTCTCCACTACCTGAAGGCAGTTATCTGGACGATTCTGTAGAAATCGATGAAACCGTGTATGAGCTCAACTCTGCACGTGAAAGTGCGCCTGAAAATGCGCAAAGAGATGCCAATGGATCGTCTGAGGCAAATGACGATCTTGCATTTTAATGGAGGCTGAAGGAAATGAGTGAGTCGAAATTGATGAAGCCCCTGTTTCAAGGCTGTCACTTCAATACGAATGGCACCAAAATGCGGGCTGTATTCTGCCATGAGGTCTCCAACGGTAAGGAGGCCTACAGGTTATGGAGATCTGCCGGGAAGCCGGATGTCACCTATCCGCATGCAGAAAATGATGCCTATTGGCTCCATATTGAACTCAATGGGTATCTTGTCCCCTTAGGACAGTCTGAGTATGATCTCATCCATAGCTCCGGGAAAAAGCCTGCATATCAAAAACTCTATGGGAGTTTGAAAGCACGTGAAGAGCAGATGAATCAGGCACGCACAGGCTCTGGTCCTACACTTCACGAGCTCTATTCTAAGGAAATGGATGAAATCGAGCGCATGGGCGCTAAGCCGGAATGCCAGGCAGATTACATCAGCACTTGGCTGGACGAAAGAGTCAAGAAATATCAAGATGCTAAAGCCAATGGTGGCGAGTCAGCTCCGGATTATATCGGAGCACTTGTTCTCCAGGAACTTGACCAGTGTGTATCTCTCTTTGCCGTCTATCGGGACCACTATGAGCGGAGCAGGCAGGAGCGTATTGCCGCCGCCCAGAGGGAACGAGACGAACGGGGTATGGAAGTCAACCGCCAATTGGAAAATGCCGTTGCGGATGCAGAGAAGAAACTGATAGACGGCGGCATGATCGACAATGTCAAGATCGAAGTCTATCAGAGTGGTCGAGGAAGCAGGTGGACCCATTTGATCAGCTACCTCCTGGAAAAGTACAACATTGCCGTTCCGATTCGGACCTTGGGCTGGATCAACAACAGCCTAACAAGGGTAACGATTATGGAGGCAAATAAAATCCGGGTTTCCTACCTGCAGGCATCTGGCAGCAGATCTAAGGGGTCTGAAAAGGTGTTCAACTGCTTATACCAGCTGATTGATGCAATCAAGCAACAGCAAAGCAGTGACGCCGGTACTGCATCAGAAGTCTGAAAAGGTGGGATCTTCCGCTCAGAAATGAGCCGCAGAATTGATCGTGCCAAACAATGATGAAAATGAGGAGGGCTAAAAATGCCGAATTGGGCGTATGGACACACTGATATTACTGGAACAAAGGCCGCAATCCTTTCCTTTGTGAACCGCTACATCTTCCCAGATGAGCCCACAACGATCGACGGGGTGAAGTATTTCGCCCGTAGTTTTCTGCATGTGGATCGGGAGGAGATCAAGGCGGAGATCGAGGAAGCATTCAGAGGGGTACCGCAAGACGAGGAGCGCGAGTTCCGAATCTACCCCGACTATGCGTGGTCTGCGAGCAACTGCGTTGAGAGCGGCTACCCTGAGCATTGGCCGGATACCTGCATTACGCTCCAGGATGCCTGCTTGGAAGACCAAGTCGATGTCTCTATCCACACCAAGGAAGAAGGAATGTGGTTTGAGGAGTATATTTGGTGTTTCCGGACTGGTGAGTTTGGCTCGGAATCCAGTGATTTGAAAACCGCAGTCTGTAAGGATTGCGGGAACACCCAGGCCATCGCTTCGTTTGAAGAACTGGATGACCTGGTCTGTTGCGAATGCAGCGGTTCAAACTTTGAAATGGCAAAGGAGGATCAATGATGTCCCTGGACTTGAACTACCAGCCGAAGGCTTTGGTCGATACCGCAACTCTGACCGAGGACGAGTGGCTTGCGTGGCGGAAGAAGGGGATTGGCGGCAGCGATGTAGCTGCCGCCCTCAATTTATCTCCTTATCGGACCGCACGCGAGTTGTACTACGACAAGATCGGTGTGGGGCCGGTCATTGCGCCTGCGGATAAGTCGATCACCTTTGCGATCGGGCATCTGCTGGAAGACATCGTAGCGCAGGTGTTTTCCAAGCAAACTGGGCTCAAGGTATATCGGGATCAGACCATGTATCAGCATCCACTGTTCCCATTCATGCTCGCTGACGTGGATCGCTTCGTGACGCTCCCCAATGGCGAGAAGGCCATTCTTGAGTGTAAGACAGCGCACTTCAGCGCCCAATGTCTGTGGGCCAATGGGTGTGTGCCACGCCACTACGAACTTCAGGTGCGGCACTACATGAGTGTCATGAACATCAACACCGCCTATATCGCCTGCTTGTTCTCCAATAATGAGGATGACTTCGTCTGGCAGAAGATTGAGCGGGATCTGGATGAAGAGGAGAATACGATCTCCCTTCTGGAGGAGTTCTGGACACAGTATGTCTGCCGCCGCCAGGAGCCGCCTTTGGTCGGGAAGCCTGATGTGGTGCTTGACGTGATCCGCCGCTACCACGGACCCGCAGATAAATCCATCCCGGAAGTTGCTGTCGGGGAGGAATACGCCCAGCAGCTGGATCGGATCATAGAGCTGCGGGAGGAAAAGAGCAGCTTGGAGCGCAGGGCACGACAGCTGGATAAGCAGATCAAGGTCGCCTACGCTCCGATCCTTGACTTGATGGGCGCAGCCTGCAATGCGGTATGTGAGACGCCGATGGCTTCTTACCAAATTTCCTACAATCCACAATACCAGGAGGAGATGACGAAAGCACAGCTGGAACTGCTGCGTGCCCAGCACCCGGACATCTACCACGACTTTGTGGATACCACGGAGAAACGGGTATTCAAAATCTCGAAGGAAGTCAAATGAATTGGAGGTGATTCAGATGTCTCTTACCTATGTCTGCTCGCCTCTGTCTGCTCCTACCAGGGCAGGCATCCTGGCGAATGCGGCGAAGGCAGTGACCTACATGACCTATGCGGAGAAGGAGTTTGGAGATCGAGCTGTTGCTCCCCACGCATATCTCCCGTACTTACTTGATGACGAGGTCCCTGAAGAACGCGCTCTGGCGTTGGACTTCGGCCAGAAATTGCTGGCGATGTGTTCCAGACTGGTCGTGTATGGATCTCGCATATCCAGTGGCATGCGCGGTGAGATCACTGCGGCGGAGCGGTTGGGTATCCCTATCTATTACCGCAATGGGGCCGGGAGGCTTGAAGATGCGATGTAAATTGGACCGAGTAAGATTCAAAGGGACGGATGGCTTCAGCGTTTTTTCTTATCATACGCAAGACCCGGATACCCCGGAGAGTGCCAGGCATTTCAGCCGGCTCGGTAAGTCTTGGTACACCTTTACGGCGGTCGGCTACGGGATGCCGGACACGGACGCTGTGGATGTGGAGCTGGATGGCAAATGGGAGAATTCGAAATACGGCCTCCAGCTTCATGTCAGCTCTTGCCGTGAAGTTGCGCCCAGAACGGTCAAAAGCATACTGGCCTACCTCTGTTCCGGCCTCATCAAGGGGATAGGGCCGGAGACAGCGAAGGCGATCGTGGCTAAATTCGGAACACAGACCATAGACGTCTTGGAGAATGAGCCGGAGCGGCTTTTGGAGGTAAAGGGCATTGCAAAAGCGAAGCTGGCAACGATCATGAGATCCTATGAGCAGACTCGAACGCTCCGTGAGATCACAGAGTATTTGAGCCCGTTTGGGGTTTCCCTCAAGAAGATCCACAAGATCCAAGAGACTTTTGGAGATGACAGTCTCCGCATCGTTAAGACCGACCCGTTCCAGCTCTGTAAAATCAAAGGCTTCGGATTCCTGACTGTCGATGAGATTGCCCGAAAGACCCGGGTGAGTTTACGGCATCCGCTACGGTATGTCGGCGCCATGCTTTATCTTTTAGACGAGGCGATGGGAGCCGGACACCTGTTCCTCCCAGTGGAGGAATTGGAGAGCAAGTGCTATGACCTGCTGAACAGAGACTGTCAGCGGGAAGTGGTAAGTGTGTCAGATATCCATGCAGCTGTCGTGAAGGCTCATATGGACAAGCTCATATACAACGAAAAAGGGCGCGTCTATAAGTTCTTCGAGCGCCAATGCGAAGTCCAGGTAGCCAAGAGGGTCGTTTCCCTCCTCTTACAGGAGCGGCCCATAGAGATCCCCAATATCACGGCTGAGATCAAAGCATCAGAGAAGGCGCTTCATCAGCAACTCGCCCCTTCACAGCGCACTGCCGTGGAGCTTTGCCTGACCCATTCAATTTCCATCATCACAGGCGGCCCCGGCGTTGGCAAGACCACTACGCTGCGGGTGATCCTGGACATCTACCATCGAGTGATGCCCGACAATGAGATCCTTCTGGCTGCACCGACCGGTAAAGCCAGCCGACGAATGCACGAGCAGACGGGATACCCGGCCTCGACGCTGCACTCGGCCATGGGGATCATGTATGATGCCGACCTTGCCTCGCAGGAGTACGAGCTCCTCACAGCAGATCTGGTCATCGTCGATGAATGTTCTATGGTGGACATGCGGCTTGCATACGCGCTATTTCAGAGGCTCAAGCCGGGCGCTCAGCTGATCTTGGTCGGTGACCCGGACCAGCTGCCATCGGTGGGGCCGGGCAATGTGCTCAGAGAGATGATCCGCAGCCAGATGATCCCGACGGCGGTGCTGGACATCGTATTCCGGCAGGCATCCAATAGCCGGATCGCGCTGAATGCACATGCGGTCAATCACAACGACACGCACTTGCTCTATGGCGACGACTTCATTTTCTGCGATGTGAATACCAGCGATGAAGCCCTGAGTCTGATCCTGAAGTACTATGTGCAGGAGGTTTCTCAAAACGGCATTGAAAATGTGCAGATCCTCTCCCCACAGAGGAAGAAGGGGACTGTATGTGCCAACCGCCTGAACAGTGAGATCCGAGACCTGGTCAATCCGCCCAGAGCCGGCAGAGCCGAAATCAAGTGCGGCGGGATGACCTACCGCGTTGGAGACCGGGTCATCCAAACCAGGAACCAGGAAGAAGTGGCAAATGGTGAAGTTGGTGTGATCACTGCGATAACGGGCGATGGGACGAATGATCCTGTCATCGAAATCACATTGCTGGACGGAAGAGTGCTGAACTACTCGGCTGATATGCTGGAGGATGTTGACCTCTCTTACTGCATCAGCATCCATAAGAGCCAAGGCGCAGAATTTCCTGTTGTCCTGATCCCCATCCTGAAGGAACATTACATCATGCTTCGGAGGAACCTGCTTTATACAGCTATCTCCAGAGCCAAGTCGAAGGTGATCCTCATCGGGCAGCGGCAGGCCATCTACATGGCCATCCACAAGCACGATGTGGATAAACGAAATACCGCGCTTGCCGACCGCATCACAGTCTACTATGACCGTGAGCAGCAAAGACCAGCGAGTTGAAATGATGACGGGGACAGGATACACGGAGCTGTGTCCTGTCCCTCAAAAATAAAAAATAGGAGGTAATGATTATCATGACGGAAACTACAATGCAAGTCCTACACACGATCAATGCGGTGGATGGGTTCAATCCGGCGGAATTTACGCGGAACCTGCCCAATGAGGATGGCGGTACCAGTCTCTATCTGGATGTGAAATATCGGCTCCTTTGGTTCCGGCTTCACCGGCCGCAGGGAAAGATTTCTTCGGAGATCGTCAGCGTCACCGAAAAGTCCGCCATCGTCACCTGTAGGCTGTATGCGGATCGTAGCGATCCTGCGGACCAGTATCTCGCCCAGTCCTCCGCACAGAGATTTGCCACGGATGACAAGTATGGGGATCGGTACCTGGAGATCGCGGAGACGGCGGCGATTGGCCGCGTATTGGCGGCGGCAGGCTACGGCACGCAGTTCTGCGGCGCGACTGATATGCTCTCCGGAGTCATCGCCGACGCTCCCATCGACTCTATGAATTCGGAGGACGATGTTCCTCCCGACGATTCTGGCAGTCTGGTGGTGCATCAGACCCGCACCCAGCCTAAACAGGCCGAGGTGCAGCAGCCGACGCCTATTCCGAAGGCAGAGCCGAAGACCAGCGGTCCCATGACGCTGGAGGACTACCTCAACAGCATGACTCTGGAGGAGGCCAAGAATGTCAAGGTGGATTGCGGATACAATACCGGCAAGACATTGGGTGAAGTGGCCATGCGGAAGCCCAGCGATTTGGACTGGTATGTCCAGAAGTATAATGGCCGAAATTTGGCTTTGAAGGCGGCCGCAATCCTGTTGGTCAGTGCCGCTTCCGAGAAGGCCGGATAATGCCGGATACCTATGGGACGGAGGTGATGAGCAGTGGACTATACGGGTAATCTGCCATGCGATATTGCGGATGTGGTGGAATTGCTCGGCATCCGGGTGATCCGAAATACCGGCACCCAGTTCCATTGCAAATGCCCATTCTGCGATGACCGAAAAGCACACCTCAATATCAATCTGAGCAAGAATGTGTTCCGCTGTAACCGCTGCGGTAAAGGTGGAGGAGTATTGCACCTCTATGCAGAGGCGAATGGTATCAGCCTGAATGCCGCATATGAGGAGCTATGCAGTATCTACCACCATGGCGAGCGCAGGCCTGAACGAAGTATCCAGAAGAAAGTGATCAAGCAGAAGGCCCAAAAGCCCCAGCTTGACCTCGCTCCGGCAAGCGTTCGGGACAATACGTACTCCAACCTCCTCTCCATGCTCTCTCTCGGTACGGCGCATCGTGAAGCCATGCTGAATCGAGGGGTGTCAGGGGAAGATATTATAAAGCTTGGATATAAGACAACACCGGCAGTCCGGGCACCCAAAATCGTGACGGAACTGCTGGAACGCGGCTGCGAGTTGGGTGGAGTCCCAGGCTTCTATATTGATGAGGAGACCGGGAAGTGGAAGATGGACATCCGTGGATCTGGTATTATGATCCCGGATCGCAACAGCAAAGGGCAGATAGAGGCCATTCAGATCCGCTTGGATAAGGTGTTCAAATCTAAATTTAACACCTTCACCAGTGTGGATCAATACTACGGAGCAACTGCATCATGCTGCCCGCACTTTGTCGGTGTATCCGATGATGTGGATTCTGTCTACCTGACAGAAGGAGTTATGAAAGCGGATCTTGCCCACTACTTTTCCAGCCTGCTCGGGCACCCAAGCGCATTTGTCGGACTCACGGGCGTGAGCAACTTTAACCAGTTCCGCCGCGCATTGGAGGAACTCCGGGCCTTCGGCATTGAGACGATCCAGGTCGCATTCGATATGGACATGGCAGTCAATGACAATGTCCGCAAGGCTCGCGAAAAGGTCCTGCAGGTGGGCTGTGAAGAGGGCTTCGAAATGATCCCGAGGCGGTGGAGCCCAAACTACAAGGGGGTGGATGATCTCCTGCTCTCTTTTGTGGAGCGCAAGAAGATCACAGATTCAATTTTCGGAAAGTTATAAGCAGACAGTGGGCCGTATGTGTATTACACATGCGGCCTGCTGCAATTATTAAGAAAATGGAGGATGTATTATGCCCGAATTCAGTATTTATTTCTCGGATCTCAATGAGGACGCCCAGAAGCGGCTCCTTGAATTCTATGGTTATTCAGATCCTGAAGAAGGCAACTTCGACTTTGATTTCGCACCTCTTTGTGTACTGAACAACTACGAGGAGGATTGAAATGGGATATTGTAGCTGTTTTAGCCTGTCCGCAAAACCGATAACACAGGAGCTGTATCAAAAGATCGATGCAGAACTCCAACTTTATACCGATTACTTCGAGCAGGATGGAATTGAAAATGGAGTAGGACATTGGTGCAACCAAGATGATACTTGGTACAGCTGTCGTGCGGATATGATCCAGCTTTCGCGGACGTTCCCAGATGTGTATTTCCAGCTCTATGTCGAGGGCGAAGACCATAACGATGACTGGCGCGCCTTCTTTAAGGATGGGAGATATCAGGAGAACTATGCTGAGCGTGTCTATGAGCCCCTCATCCCTGATGAATTCATAGATGGAGATGCCAGCGAGGAAGTGCAGGAAGATGAGGACATCATTCGGGCCGAGAGGCAAAGCGCTTGCCGGACAGCTCTCTATCACTGCCTTCGCGTCATTCTGGGCAGAGAAGAAAACGAGTTCCCCTGGGATTCAAAACTCATGGATGCAGCGAAAACTGCGTGCGAGGATTTTTTGACGGAGAAGGGGTTCAGCGTACCTTCACTGGAACAACTGTGCAGCGGTGGACAAGCGTCTGCTCAGGCAACGGGCAACGAGAATGCGGATATCCACGCATCTTGATGGAGGCAGATGACTATGAACGAGAAGAAGCATGAACGGTTCCTCAAAGTTGCCGGGCATCGAATGGATCTGCTGATATGCGATTTCCGGAAGCTTGGGAACTGCGCTTCAAAAAACAACTATGAGTACACAGAACGAGAAGTTGAGTTGATTTTTGAAGAATTGGAGCGTCAGATCCGTTTGCTTCGGGAGAAGTTTGAAGGGAAAAAGAAATTTTCTCTGAGGTCTGCCCCGGAGGATTCGTAAATAATACAGAAACGATAAATGCCGGGTTGCTTCAAGCAGTCCGGCATTTTTTTGTTTTCAAGAAGAGAGTGAACTCTTTGCTGTGGAGACAGGATAGCAGTAACGGGTTCTTCTTCTCACCGTGAAGAAAGGATAGTTGACTCTATGAGTTCCTCTTCGTTTCTCACGAGCATGCCCCGGTTCAGGTGCCGATCAACGCTGCCATCAGGCAGAGTCATTCATCATCATCTTCAAAATTAGCTCGTCCGCAATGAGGACAAATCACATAGCCGTTCCGATTATTCCCATTCTCCCAAGGAAGTGAACGCTCTCCACCTGCCAGCGACCTTCCGCAATACTCACAGGACCGCGAGGAATGACTCGCTCCTGAGCCAAAGATCTCCCTTCCCCAAGTGGTTGTCCCATCCTCAAAAACTCTGACCATGTTACCACAATTCGGACAGGTGTACCACGCCCAACCGTCAAATTCCGTCATTTTCTCGCCGCAGAGATCGCAGGTTGGATAATCACGGTCATCCTCTGGAAGTGGGGGTAGAGGTTCTGAAGAGTCATCCGATTGAGAATGTGCCGCCACAAGACCTATCCCCACGGCCACCGCACCGATGCCGACAGCGGTACCAATATTTTTCAGTCGTTCCTTTGCCCGCTCTCTTCGTATAAGGCGGCAATCCACACAAAGTGTGCCCTCAGGATCGGGAATGGTTTTTCCGCAATCAACGCAAACGCCTTTGAGATTATCCATCGTGGTGTCGTTCTCATAACCGCATGAGGTGCAGACCCATTTATCTGCCTTGCGGTCAAAGCCCTCCTGGTTATTCAGATAGGCCCCGCACTCATCGCAAAACCAGAAAACATAATCGTCCTCAAACTCGTCAGCGGACAACTCATAGCCGCAGCTTTCACACTGCCACTTAGATTCCTTCTTGTTGAAAGCCAGTTTGCCGGATTCGCAATTTGGGCAAAACATCCACTTCTTGATATGCCGCAAATATGCATAGGTAAAATGCTCCCCGATGCTCTTGCGCTTAGGCTTCTGCTCAGTCATTTCAAACGCCTCCTTCTCAAGCCGCTTTCTCATTCGTTGTTTCCATCGTACAAGAAAAGGCCTCTCATGCCAAGTTCCTCCCGGATTAAGGTCGAGAGGTCCTGGCCTTCTACATGAAAAGCAGAGCATAGTGACCCGACATATTTCGTGGTCACACCGTCTATGCCCTGAAAAAACCATTGGGTTCTGATTTATTCATAATATCAGATATTACTATTTTCGTCAAAGCCATATGTTGCAAATGTCAGGAGCTGTCCCGCAGAAAAAGAAACCTTGGAAGAAGGTAAAGATTACCCCCTTCAAAATGGACTAAAGGCCCTTGTAGCAATGGATTCCTGTAAGCGGGTAAGAAGGTAAGAATGCTCCGAGGCCATTGCCGCGTCCTATCGTCGAAATAAATAAAGCATTTTGAGAAGTCTTTCCGATAGATAGAATTTTTCTGATGGCTATCGCAGGCCAATGTGAACATATACTCAAGATTACAAACTGAAAACTGAGATTTTCCAACTGAAACCCGAATTATGCTAAGATGTCATTAAAATTGCCAATCACTTATCATAGTGCATAAAGAGGTGATGCACATGATAGAGACTTTGGGTAGCAGATTGCGGCAGCTCCGCGATGACAAGCACTTGCAGCAGGAACAGGTCGCGAACCTCATAGGAGTAAATAAAAGCACAATCAGCCTATATGAAAACGATATGCGCCAGCCGTCCTATGAGACTTTAGTGCGTCTGGCGACACTCTATCGCGTCAGTACCGATTATTTGCTTGGGTGTGCAAGCGCACGGATGATCGATGTGTCTGGCCTGACCGCTGATGAGGTGGCTGCCATCAACCAAATCGTGACGATGATGACTGCAAAAAACCAGTACATTGAGGAGAATGGTCCATGAACAAAGGTGTCGAAGTAATTACGATCAAAATGGACAGTAACCTCCTCCGACAGGCAGAAGAAGTCTTTTCCCATTATGGACTCACAGTGGAGCAGGCGGTTCTCCTGTTTCTTAGATGGTGCGTGGACAACCCGGCTATAGCAGCTCAAGAAATACGCAGGTGGCAGAGTGAAAGTGGGGCTCAAAATGGCTGAGAATCACCCTTACCGCTATTTCTCCACTGTATCTGAGCGTAGAGTTGATTGGCTCTGGTATCCATATATACCATACGGCAAGATCACTGTGCTTCAAGGTGATCCAGGCGAGGGGAAATCCACTTTTATGATCAATCTTGCTGCGGCAATCTCTTGTGGCAGTCAGGTGCCATTCGGGAAGCGCGCAAATGGGAAGTCTGAAACAGTCATCTACCAGTGCGCTGAGGACAGTTTGGAGGATACCATCAAGCCAAGGCTCCTGCGAGCTGGTGCAGACTGTTCCCGTGTCGCCTATATTGATGACCAAGAACAAAGCCTGACGCTGGATGATACAAGGCTTGAAGATACCATCCAAGCTACCGGCGCCCGGCTCCTGGTATTAGATCCTATCCAGGCATTTATTGGACCCGAGTGTGACTTTCAAAACGCATCCAAAATGAGAGGCACACTGCGGCATCTTGCTTCTGTTGCTGAGCGCCATTCCTGCGCAGTCGTACTTGTTGGCCACATGAATAAGGCGTCCGGCGGGAAACACCTTTATCGAGGTTTGGGAAGCATAGATATCGCAGCTATAGCTCGGAGCGTGTTGATGATAACGCGAGATCAGGATAATCCAAGTATCCGCTATATGTTCCCCATAAAATCGAGTTTGGCTCCCGAGGGGAAGGCAGTCGCTTTCTTGTTCGATGAAGAGAACGGATTCCATTGGATCGGGCCTTGTGTGCTCAATCAGGAAGGAATCAACATGCAGCCGCCTGGCAGGAAAAAGGAGAGGGTGCGCGACCTCATTCGGTTAATGCTATCTTCAGGCGATCAGGCCAGCAACTATATGTTTGAACAGTTAGAACAGCTTGGGTTCTCTGAAAAGACGATCAAGCTTGCGAAAAAAGAACTCGGGGTAGAGACTTATCGGAAGGCT
>ULQP01040983.1_pt1 | contig 96240 bp, 77 predicted proteins | sample 1954571 | NCBI WGS metagenome assembly ULQP01 (sample SAMEA4835657, study PRJEB28245) | human gut metagenome | biome: gut microbiome; material: fecal sample | place: Denmark | collected 2008 | reverse complement strand
CCCACGCCTATCCCTCAGTGTATCTATACAGGTACACCTACGGCATAAGCGTTGCCGGCAACTATCTCAAGGGTCTTAAAATTGGCGATTTTCCGAGTAGAGAATATTACAGGCACGCTTCTGTAAAATCTTAGTATGTTACGCCCTCGCTCGGGCAGCTGCTACGGCAAAGATGGCAACATGTCGAAGAATTACAAATCGGTACGACATGAATATCAATTAGCTGCAAAACGTCATGCAGCCACAACTATTATATATGCATAAAATATTTCAGGCCGAACGCCAACTTTTTACTCTGACATAAAAATGGGAGTCTGAAAAGTCGTAACGACTTTTCAGACTCCTCCTTCATCACATAATTATGCTAACTATTGCAGCACAAATTTTTTTACGACCATCCCTGTCTCAGTCGTAATACATGCTACGTAAACGCCGCCCGGCATACCCGATAACGGTACGCGATATGCGTACTTCTCGACATTGGCAGCCAAATAAACTTGTTGCCCCTGTATGTTATAGACTTCTATACGAGAAATCTCAGAAGCAGCCTCTATTGCCAACATACGCTCTGCGGACATATAGTAAACAGCTACATCGCTATCGGTTAACAAATCATCTACACCACCTATGCCGTCACCCGTTATCTGTATATCATCTACCATCAGTACCACATTGCTAAGATATTGGCCAATATACTGTATCGCCACATAAACTTGCTTGTTGTCATATGCACTCAAGTCTATTTCTACCTTCGTCCAATCTACAGGCGCTTCACGTACTTCATCGCCCAATACCACAAAACTATCAAAATCGTCGTCGGTATCAGAAATCAACACGCGGTATTTTTCCAACTCTGCACCATAAAACTCCAACATACGAGTTTTTACATACAGTTCGAGAGTCGAATTGGTGCTCAATTGTAATTGGGGAGAGATTAACCATGTATCGCTTGCGGTATATCCATGCTCACCCCATGCCAATGAAAACGCTGCGCCGAAACGCTCACCCGAATGAGGATAGAAGCCCTCAAAACCATTGTCGACCATCGACGGTTCTGTTGCAGCAGGATTGAATACTATAAATCCTACCGACTCTCCTCTATGCGGATAATTATACTCCCAGAAGTAGTCTGTCTCATATTGGAGTCTATCTACTGTCCACCAACGAGGATTAAACGTATCGCCGGCAGCATCAAAGTCGTTGCACGACTCAAAATTCATCACATACGGATTTGACTCCTCTAACGAAATCAATGTCTTAGTCAGCGCATCATTATCGGGATTTTCATCTCCTGCCAGCGCAACCTTCACCTCTACTACATAGTTACCGGCCTCCGATAAGTCGATATGTTCAAAATCAACTATCTTGTCTTCATACGGGAGCAAGTCTACATCGATACTATATTCCACGCCATTCACATTACATGTAACAGGAAAAGCTGCCGGTTGGGTACCTTTGTTTCTAATGCGAACCGATATGGTCTCATCCGACGAATAAAGCGCTTTTTCCTTCACCGGAGCCAGCCACTCATCTACTGCAGCATCGGTAGTATATACAGTGGCATTGTGACCAAAGTTTGCCCGAATCACCAACGCCGAACCCAAGACTTTAAACACAACTCCATCTATATTCTGGTAGCAATAATTGGTCTCTGACGTCATATCATAGCACAATCCCATGTTTGAGGTAGAAAGTTGTTGCACCTCAAAGTAGTATTTACCGGCATCGAGTACAATGGGGTCGAACGTTATTTCTGTCAGCCCTCCACCTAAGCCTCGCTTTATTGTCGTATTATACAATTGTCTACCCAATGTCTTTCCATCGGCTTCTACTGTATAGAGGGCAAAACCTATGTTATCAAGCTCTATCGTAGCATCACCTGCTGCCAGGCCTATAGAAACCGATGTCAAGGTATCGGTAACAGCAAGTTCATAGAGGTTCCCTACAAAAAGTGTAGAGCCCCAAGAACCTGTTCCTAACATAAAATCGGTAGTATTTTCAGTTGCACGTACTGTATCGGTAGCATGAATCGTAAAGAAATCGAGAGTATTATCTTCTTCATACGAGTCGGTCTCATTACTGGTTATCTGCATCGTGAGATTTAACTGCTCACCAGTAACAATTGTAGGTATAGCTGCCCTGACAGGCACCATTGCCGTATCAGCAGAGGCAATTGTAATGCCCTCTTCCGTTGTACCCAACAACGCCTCACCGTTATACAACATGGCCTTCACACCTGTCATGGCTTGTATACCACGATTGACTACTTCGGCATAGAATACGCCCTCACCCCGCAATTGATCACTTGGTGTGTACAATGAAGCAGAAGCATCAACACTACTTAGCTTCAAGTCTCTATCGAATACCTCAGACAAAGTACATTGATACAATAAAAAGTTTAACTGTTCATTTTCTGCTGTTGTTACAACAATCATAATACTATAGTTACCTGGCTCTACTAAGGGCACCATAAACTCGGCAGTCTCTCCGTCAACCACCGACTCGTCTTCATAAATTTTCTGATATGTCGACACATCGGCACCAGCCTTGCCATAAGCCACATAGAAACTCGAATTATTGCCAAAACCGGAGCTGCCATATGTCAATTGTACCCTTATAGGACGAGACAATTCAAAACAGCGAGACAGCAATCCATTCTCCACACCACGCTTATCTGTACTAAATACATTCATAAATGTATCGAGCGTCCATGAACCGGGTGTCATCTCTGTCCAATATTCATAGAGATTAACACCGGTAGGAAAAATTGTTGTCACAGGTAAAGATGCCGGTTCTAAATTATTCACCACAGCATAGTTTGAGTGTTCTACCTCTGTCCCTGTCGACAACTCTACCAGCACCTCATATTCACCGGGGTCGGCAAAGTCGGCCGTAGCATCGAAATAGACAGTTTTAGACTCATATGGTTCTATTACCTCGGCAAAATCTTGAGACTCTACAACATCGCCATTAATTGTGTAAGTAAGTTTAAAGGTCGACGATGCACCGACTCCCTTATTAGTAATAACAGCTCCTATGCGACTTTGGTCTGACAAGTCACAGTTGGAATATGGCAATACAACCTTTTCAACCTCCAATTTAGGCAAAGCATCATAATATCCGGCATCTATGGTAACATTATCTAAAAACAGATTCATGCCATTTACCGATTTCATATGGAATGCCACATAATAAACACCAGCCTCGGCAACCGAGAAATTGATAGCATGCATTTGCCAATCTGTATTAGAGACAGCATAATCACCTATAACCTCCATTTCCGACACATTGTTTGTAGAACCATATCGCACATCCAACAACTCTGTATTGCTGCTATTAACACATTTCGTTTCAAACGTCAAATGGTTATCTCCTGCATTGAAATACAACGGGACAGATATAAGATTATCATTATTCGTAGCAGTCATCGACCAGTTACCGCTGCAGCTAACGACACCCATTACACCATCAGAACCAGCCATCCATTCGTTATATGCCCACATACTGTCATCGCCATCGAGATTTTCCACACTCCAATCAAACGCAAAATTTTCTAGTCCTCGGGCAGAAAAGTCATAGTTATATGGCAACTGCGACACTCCTATATGCTTACATAAACCTTCTATGGTATCATTTTGATGCAACAAATCGCCCTCAAGAGTGACCCATGCCGTCACTTGATACATAGTCTCTACAGAAAAATCGGCCTTTGCATTAAAAAGATAGCGCAACGAAGCACCAGAAGCTAATGTTTCGGTACAGGTTTCTGTAATAACCTCACCATCATTTATCTGATAAGAAAGATTGAAGCCCGAAATGTCAGATATACCATTATTTGCCACTACTACGGCAATATCTTCGGCACTTGTCAAATTCGCTCCATGAGGTGGTAACTCAATCGAAGTAAGAGCTGCATCTACATTGCAATATAAATCGACATAATCGTAATATCCTTGCTCTCCATCTCTATACACTACTTGGAAGCGATAGGTACATCCACCTTGAAATTCAAAGTCATCATACTTCGCATAGTCGCCATGTGCAAAAACAAGGTCGCCACTATCTATATCGGGAGACAATATCATATAATCATAGACACCTGCCGGTATCAAAATGGAAACCGCATCATCACCTACGATATTGGTCGAACTTGGCGATGGATCGGCATTCTCGGGAATCTTATACTCAAAATCGTCATATGAACCGAAATAAACGTAAGAATCTTCGAAAAACAGATTACCGCATGACGAATGGTCGGCATCGAGCAACATTTGATAGCCAATGGTAGGAACTCCCCACACATTGTGTGCCTCGAGAATTACTTCTGCCATATCATCAGGGATCTTCTGCGATGCTCCTTTATGAACATATTTTGCACTCTGCAAACGACTATTTTCCATCAGTTGATATGTTCCGGGAGAATACCCCGTCATCTGCTCTCTCTTCATAGAGTGTCCCTTCTGGGTCAACTGGTCAAAAGCTACCGTTTGTCCACACACTGTAATAGCAATACAAACAACAGCCACAATGGATAACAATTTTTTCATAAGCACATTTTTTTAGTGATTGTTTTGTGTTGATATTTGCAATATTATGACATAAAACTCATAAATCAACCCAAAACTACATAGACAAATAATGTACAAAAAGAATTTTATTACCTTTGCTACATGAAAAACATCTTGGCTATACTGCTTCTGCTCTTGATATTAGCCCCGTCAGCACATGCCAACGACAAGATTTCTTGTTACTGGCATAAGATAGAGTCGGATTTCGACTCTGTCACATACATCTGTGAAGAAGCAACATACCATGACTTCCCCCGTAAAAGTATTCGACCCCAAATAGAACAACTCTACGCAATAAGCTCACGCAATCCACAAAACAAAGCAATGAAAGCACGGGCTCTCTATTGGGATGCCTGGATACAGATAAAACGCAATACCCATACCCCCGACTCGCTGTTGAAGCAAGCATTCATCTATGCCGATTCGGCTCAATATCCTTACGACTATGCCCGATTTCGCTTCTTGGAAGGCGACATCAAGCAATTCAGCGGAGAGTGGGCCGAAGCATACCGCATATACAAGCAACAAGAGGCTTTTTTCTCACAACAAAATTCTACCTTCGATGTAGCTAAAATTTCGGTTGCTATAGGAGCTATCCTGCAGGAGTTGGGCGAATACGACGAGGCCTTGAAATATTATCGCAAGGGCAACGATCTCTTCGAAAAAATCGGCAATCATAATTGCCAGACCAAAAACAAAATAAATATAAGCAACATCATGTATATGCTTGGGGAGAAGGAAGATGCGTTGCTCATACTCAAAGAGCTAGAAAAAGACCCCATTGTACAGCAAGATACAAGCTACCTGGTAAATGTACTTATATCGCTCTATTCCGTCTCAGACAAGACAGAAAAAGATTGTCCGCAAAGGGCCTACACACTGGCTCAGAAACTTAAATACAATCCCCTCATTACCCTCTCGTTGCAAACCATGGGCATAGATGCTTATGACAACAATGAACCCGACAGCGCACTTTTTTACTTCAGAAAAGCCCTCAACTCGGCATTCAACAATAATAACGTCTATCAAATCGTACCTCTACTCAAAGAGATTTCAGAGACTCATATCATACTCAACAATCCCGATAGTGCCTACCACTATATGATATTGGCCAACACATATGAAGATTCGTTACTCAATCAGGAGAAAATCATAGAGCTGAGCAAATCTGAAAGTAAGGCCGTCATCGCAAAATATGAAAACGACCTCAAGCAGGTGCAAGAGAAAGCTTTGTTCCAAAAACGTATCACATGGATTTCTATATTATCCATCCTCATCCTCTCTTGTCTTATATTCTATATACTGTGGCTCTCGAAACGACGCATAACCATAAGTAAAAAACTAAAAGAGGCCGAGAACCGCGAATTGACGCTGCTCAATAAGCAATACCTGCTTGAGCTCGACTCCAAAAACCGCGAACTCACATCCAACACCCTTATCATCGCCAAGAAAAATGCAATGCTCAAAGAGCTCTCAGATTATATAGATGCACTCGAAAACAAGGGTGCCATAGACAATGTAAACGGGCAACAACTGAAAAATCATATCAAATCGCAAATCCTTACCGACGACGAGTGGCAATACTTCAAGCTACATTTCGAGAATGTCCATCCTGACTTTTTTATAACACTCAAAAAGTTATATCCTAACCTCTCGGAGACCGAACTACGGCTATGCGCCTACATCAGAATAGGTATGAGTGCCTAAGAGATAGCCCAAATGTTATCTATCCAACCCGAGACGGTAAACACATCTCGTTACCGCATACGCAAGAAACTGAAGTTGGCCTCTGGAACCTCCCTCGAAAACTATTTGAGAGAACTGTAATAACAGAGTTGTTCCACATTAACTATATTAACATAATTTATGTGCGAATTAACTATCTCATATCTACTATAACTATATCTTTGCCACCAAACGATAAAGGAAAGAAAACAATACGTTTGCTACGAAGTACCGAGGCAAATCTTTCTATGTAAAACAAATAATTATGATATACATTATTTTTATAGCTTTTGCACTGATAAGCTTTGCTGTACAAAAAAGCTTACAGCACCGATTTGAAAAATACTCTAAAGTCCCTCTTCCGTACGGACTTACAGGAAGAGATATAGCTCAACGAATGCTCCAAGAGAACGGAATAAATGATGTAACCATTACACAAATCGACGGTACTCTTACCGACCATTATAACCCCACCAACCATACCATCAATCTGAGCCGCGGAGTATATGATGGCAATAGCATTGCAGCTGCCGCCGTTGCCGCCCACGAAACAGGCCACGCCTTGCAGCATGCCAAGGCCTATGCTCCGCTACGCATGCGTTCGGCTTTAGTTCCGGTCGTAAGCTTTGCATCAAGCTGGATGCAATGGGTACTTCTTATAGGAATACTCACGGTACAAAGTTTCCCACAAATATTGCTGATAGGTATCATCCTTTTCGGACTGACCACTTTATTCAGCTTTATAACGCTTCCGGTAGAAATAAACGCAAGCAAACGGGCACTGGCATGGCTCAACAACGCCGGCATCACAACTAACGAGACACACCCTATGGCAGAAGATGCCCTTCGCTGGGCTGCATATACGTATGTAGTAGCCGCCCTCAGTTCTCTCGCTACATTAGTATACTACATCCTCATCTTCCTTGGCGGAAGAAGAGATTGACAACGATATAAGACTTTTTCATTTTGTGCAACTAACCGGGAGTAAGCCTGATTTTTCAAAAAAGGCTTGCTCCCGCAACGTGTATCAGCTCTGGCAAAAAGAAATAAAGCGTAACTTTCATTCCGTTTTGCTTCCGTTTGTATTATCTTTGCACATTATAAAAAATAGACACTCTGAATATTATGGCACAAAAACCTTCCATACCCAAAGGAATGCGCGACTTCTCTCCCGAAGAGATGGCCAAACGCAACTACATATTCAATACCATACGCCAAGTATATGCCCTTTACGGCTTCAGCCAAATAGAGACTCCCGCCATGGAAACCCTACAAACACTGATGGGAAAATATGGCGAAGAAGGCGATAAACTGCTATTCAAAGTTCTAAACTCGGGAGATTTCTTATCACACACTACCGAGAGCGACTGGCAAGAAAAGAATACAACACGGCTGGCAGCTCATATTTGCGAAAAAGGACTGCGATATGACCTCACCGTACCATTCGCCCGCTATGTGGTAATGCACCGCAATGAACTGACATTCCCCTTCAAACGCTACCAGATACAACCCGTATGGCGCGCCGACCGACCGCAAAAAGGACGTTATCGCGAATTTTTCCAATGCGATGCCGATATTATCGGGTCTGACTCACTTCTCAACGAGGTAGAGTTGTTGCACATCATCGACGACGTATTTTCGCGTTTTGGCATCAGGGTGGCTATCAAGCTCAATAACAGGAAAATACTGAGCGGTGTTGCCGAAATCATAGGTGCTCCTGAAAAAATCATAGACATCACGACAGCTATAGACAAACTCGATAAAATTGGTCTCGATAACGTCAACGAAGAACTACGTGAGAAAGGTCTTGATGAGACAGCTATTGCCAAGTTGCAACCCATCATTGCACTCCAGGGCGACAACCGCAGTAAGCTACAAATACTGCGCAACGAGCTGCAAAACTCGGAGATAGGCTGTAAAGGCATTAAAGAACTCGAATACATCCTCGACAAGATAGACAAGCAACCGCTGCATGCACAACTCGACATTGACCTCACCCTTGCCCGTGGTCTCAACTACTATACAGGTGCTATCGTAGAAGTGAAAGCCCTCGACGTGCAAATAGGCAGTATCACCGGTGGAGGTCGTTACGACAACCTCACAGGCGTATTCGGCATGCCCGGTATTTCGGGCGTAGGCATCTCATTTGGTGCCGACCGTATTTTCGACGTACTGAACCAACTCGACTTATATCCCGCCGAGTCGCTACACGCTACACAAGTTCTGTTTGCCAACTTCGGTGAAGCCGAGAGCGACGAATGCCTGCGCATAGCTACAATCTTCCGCCAAAAGGGTATCCGTACCGAGATTTATCCCGAACCTGCCAAGATGAAAAAACAGATGAGCTATGCCGATGTACAACACATTCCTTTTGTCGTATTGATAGGTGAAAACGAAATAGCTTCGGGTAAAATCAACCTTAAAAACATGACAACAGGTGAGCAGCAAATGGTAACTCCTGATGAGGCCATACAGATTATTCGCCCGTTATGAATGAGGAGCATGTCAAATATGTGCTCAAACTGATTATCGACCTTATCAAGGTCGATAAAAAAATACATCGCGACGAAATTGCATGGATAGAAGATTTCGCTCGACGGGCATCTCTATCAGCCGATGACCTGCAAGATGTACACAGCCTCTCTTTTATCGATACCATCAACCTGCTGCAAACGCTCGATACCAAGAGTCGTCACGAAATCATCTCACTGGTCGAGCAAGCAGCTTCTATCGACAACGATATCGACATCAATGAGCGCATTATCCTCGCCTCTATCCGCTTGGCTTTGGGCGAGGATACACGCGACCATATACAGCTCTTGTCGGTCGACTCGGACAAGGTTGGCCGTTACGACCGACAACTGATATACCTCGAACAAGAAAGCAGTCCCGCAATATACCAACAGATAGAAGCGAATTACGATTTCTTACAACAATGGCTGTGCGACAGTAAGATAGACTTTTTCTTTTTCCCGCACTTCCTCAAGCAGTATACCACGTTCCGACCATTTATAGAAGAGACAACTCGCTTGCTGTTTCCTACATTCACACCACCATCCAGCTCACAAACAGCCCAATTCCTACAACAATGCAGCACCGCCGATTTTTGCTCCTATGTACATAAACAAATGGGCGATAAAGTAGCAGCATTTCGCTTCAAGAACTTCTATCTGCTAAAAATACAAGATGAAACGGCCAACGGCAATAATAAAAGCGATTTCATTTGTATAGAAGCATCAAACTCTCCCTTACAAGATATTCTCAGGCTTGTCAAGAATTTGCTTTTAGCACCGCCATTCAGTACCATTCCTTACGAAGGATGCTATCGCACTTTCTTTGAAATGCTAAGTGAACACACCAAAACCAATAGCCGCTTACTGCTTGTCGACGACAATTTCTATCTGCCCGAAATAGGTAACTGTCGGGTAGAAATAACAGGAGCCGAACGCAAGACCCTCTTTGCCCTCTTTTTACTGCATGCCCACACCGGCATTACAAACGAAGATTTTGCAGCGATGTCGACCAACAATGAACTAGGCAGAGAAGCTATCGATTTGTACAAATATTTTGCTAAAGAAAAATACAACCAACGTCTGGACAAAAATCTGTCAAACGGAGACGTGCCCGATGTAATTGTAAATCTACGTGACATCAGCAAAAGAATTTCGCACATTGGCTTCATAAAGAAAGCCTTTACGCGTATCTCACAACTCAAGAATCCCGAATTTTATTATCCTGTCAATCTGAAAGGACAAATGACTTATAAGATAAACTTACCTGCCGACCAAATACAAGGTACCTATTTCAAGAATTCACAACAACCCAAGACGCTAACCATAGACTTCTTTCGTTAATGCCATATTGCATTCGTAATAAAAACCGTCATAAGAATATACCTGTAAAACTACCATCCTGAACGAGTCTAAGAGGGAATAATTTGCAAAAAAACATTAAAAACAATCTTTCTATGCCCTTGCAATATGGCAAACTCCGCTCGTATTCGTTGAATAGAAATAATTTTGCGAAAATTTAATCATATGACATTATGGGAAATTTTATAGAGAAAGGGCTTTCCGACGCCCAAGTCCTCGCCAGCCGTAAAAAACACGGCACCAACGAACTAACCCCACCAGCCAAAACTCCACTTTGGAAACAATTCTTAGAAAAACTGCGCGACCCCATTATCCGCATCTTGCTCATCGCCTTACTTCTCTCGGTAGCCGTATCGGCTTACCAAGTATATAGCGGAGAAGAAGGAGTAAACGCATTCTTCGAACCCATAGGCATACTGGTCGCTATCGTTCTTGCTACTGGTATAGGCTTTGCCTTTGAAGTAAGTGCCAACCGCAAGTTTGACATTCTCAACCAGATTGGCGACGAAAGCCCCGTCAAAGTAGCCCGAAATGGTCAAGTTATAGAGATACCCAAACGCGATGTCGTTGTAGGAGATATTATTTTACTCAATACCGGCGACGAAATTCCCGCCGACGGCACCTTGTTAGAATCGGTGTCGCTGCAAGTAAACGAATCCAGCCTTACGGGCGAACCGATGGCTAACAAATTTGCCGACCCAAAGAGAAATGACACAAAAGCTACCTATCCAAGCTACCGTGTACTCAACGGCAGTACCGTATTAGAGGGCAATGGTATTATGGAGGTAACGGAAGTGGGCGACGCCACAGAGTATGGCAAGGTGTACCAAGGAGCTCAAATAGAAAACGACGTAGAGACACCCCTGAATATTCAGCTAAACAAACTGGCACATACAGTAACCATTATCAGCTATACGATTGCTGTACTCATCTTAATATTGCGTTTCATAACCTTCTTTACTGGCAATCACCCCGATGACTGGTTAAGTATAGGACAATATATTCTCAACTCCGTAATGATAGCTGTCACTATCATCGTAGTAGCCGTTCCCGAAGGTCTTCCCATGAGTGTGACCTTAAGTCTCGCCATGAGCATGAAACGAATGCTTGCCGCCAACAATTTGGTACGGAAAATGCACGCTTGTGAGACAATGGGTGCTACATCGGTCATCTGTACCGATAAAACCGGTACGCTGACCCAAAACCAGATGCAAATAGACCAAACGCTTTTCTTCGCCCTTACCAATCAATCGCTCGGCAAGAATGCCGAAGCTGATACCCTGATACGAGAAAGTATCGCACTCAATACTACCGCCAACTTAAATACCGATGCACAAGGCCGTACACACGTAATAGGAAATCCCACAGAGGGTGCTTTGCTTTTGTGGCTCTCTAAACAAAATACCGACTATCGCGAGTTACGAGAAGAGATACCCATTGTAGAACAATTATCCTTTTCGACCGAACGCAAATACATGGCTACTGTCGTTGTATCGCCTACATTGAATAAACGTATATTATATGTAAAAGGCGCTCCCGAGATATTGCTGCAACACTGCAATACCATACTCACGGCCAATGGCAGTATACCACTGGGCGATGCCCGAAAAGAGATTGAAAAAAAGCTGCTCGAATATCAAAACAAGGCACTTCGCACCCTTGCTCTTGCCTATGCCGAAGTACCCTCGACAGAGAGTTGCTTTGCCGACTCTCGTTTACGCAACGATATAAGACTCACCCTCTTGGGTATTACGGCTATTGCCGACCCCGTAAGGCCCGACGTACCCGACGCCATCAAGTCATGCCTCAACGCCGGTATCGACATTAAAATAATTACCGGCGATACTCAGGCTACAGCTCGTGAGATAGGCCGCCAAATAGGCTTATGGAAACCCGAAGACACCGACAATAACATTACAACCGGCGAGCAAGTTGCTGCCATGACCGATGATGAACTGACCAAACGGGTAAATGACCTGAAAATCATAGCCCGAGCACGGCCGCTTGACAAAGAGCGTCTTGTAAAAGCCCTGCAACGAAACGGTAAAGTCGTAGCTGTAACAGGAGACGGTACCAACGATGCCCCTGCACTCAACGCCGCTCAAGTAGGTCTGTCTATGGGCGATGGTACCACAGTTGCCAAAGAGGCCAGCGCCATCACTATTCTCGACAACTCGTTTACAAGCATCAATAAAGCCGTATTATGGGGACGGTCGTTATACCGCAACATACAACGCTTTATTGTATTCCAAATGACCATTAACGTAGTGGCCTGTCTTATCGTACTGTTAGGGGCTGTACTCGGTACAGAGTCTCCGCTTACTGTCACACAAATGCTTTGGGTCAACCTCATTATGGATACATTTGCAGCCCTTGCACTGGCATCTCTTCCGCCAGATAAGCGGGTAATGTTGGAAAAACCTCGAAAGCTTAACGCCCACATCATAACTCCCGCCATGGGACGTATGATTATAGGTACAGGAGCACTATTTGTCATATTGCTGTTCGGCCTGCTGCAATACTTTAAGCATGTGGATATAACGGCTGTATCGCAAATAAACATAACCGAGATATTCAGCTATTATTTCAACTTCGATGCCGGCAACGGACTCAGCCGCTATGAACTATCGGTATTCTTCTCCATATTCGTACTTATTCAATTCTGGAATATGTTCAACGCCAAAGCTTTTGCAACCGGGAAATCGGCTTTTGCCTCCCTTCTGAAAAGCCCCGGATTCATAGGAGTAGGATTGCTTATTGTAGTAGGACAACTCATCATCGTAACATTTGGAGGAGAAATGTTCAGCGTTCCCCCCCTATCGGCTACCGACTGGTGGCAAATCATATTAGCTACATCAGTAGTATTGTGGGTAGGTGAAATTTTGCGAGCTATCATCCGATTGTTCAAAAAGTGTAAAAGATAACACAAAAATATTATTTGCTAAAGACAGAAAAGTCAAAGCAATTATATTACTTTTGCGGCAGTAACCTGTTACTTAATATACTTTTATTATGGAAACGACAAAAAGCCTGAACAAAGCAGCCGACAACATAAGAATTCTTGCTGCGGCCATGGTAGAAAAAGCCAAATCAGGACACCCTGGAGGAGCCATGGGAGGAGCTGACTTTACCAATGTTCTCTATGCCAAATATCTGATATATGACCCCGACGATGCGTCATGGGCTAATAGAGACCGCTTCTTCCTCGATCCAGGACACATGTCACCCATGCTCTATGGTGTATTGGCATGTGCAGGCAAATTCACCATGGACGAACTGAAAGAGTTCCGCCAATGGGGAAGTGTCACCCCGGGACATCCTGAGGTAGACGTAGCTCGTGGCATAGAAAATACCTCCGGCCCGCTCGGTCAGGGACATACAATGGCTGTAGGTGCAGCCATCGCCGAACGTTTCCTTGCAAGCCGTTTCGGAGAATGGCTCTCACATAAAACATATGCATTTATTTCCGACGGTGGCATACAAGAAGAGATTTCACAAGGTGCTGGACGACTAGCCGGTTTCTTAAAATTGCATAACCTCATCATGTTCTATGACAGCAACAAGATACAGCTCTCTACTGGCACCGACGCTGTCACCACAGAAGATACTGCAGCCAAATACAAAGCCTGGAACTGGAATGTCATAGAAATAGACGGTACTAACGCACAAGAAATCTGCAAGGCTTTAGAGGAAGCTCAACAAGAGAAAGAGCGTCCCACGCTCATCATAGGTCACACCATCATGGGTAAAGGTTGTGTAACACCCGACGGGAAAAACTTCGAAAGCCAATGCTCGACACACGGACAACCCATCAGCAAAGCCGGAGCATCCTTTGAGAAAACAGTTGCCAACTTGGGTGGAAACCCGGCAGACCCATTTACACTATTCCCAGAAACAGTTGCACTCTATCAAGCACGCAAGGAAGCACTAAGAAAGATAGTAGCTCAACGCAAAAAAGAACAAGCCGAATGGGAAGCTCAGAATCCGCAATTGGCTGCAGAACTACACCAATTCCTCTCTGGGGAAGTACCTGCTATTAATTTTGATGAAATCTCCTTTAAGCCCAACATGGCAACCCGCAATGCCTCGGGTACTATTTTGTCGTACTTGGCAGACCATGTAAAAAACATGATTGTTGCCTCTGCCGATTTGGCCAACAGCGACAAAACAGATGGGTTCCTCAAAAAGACGCATGCTTTCACACCAGGAGATTTCTCGGGAGCTTTTCTTCAAGCCGGTGTTTCAGAACTTACCATGACAGCCATCATCAACGGCATGTTACTACATGGAGGTATTACGGCAGCCTGTGGAACATTCTTTGTCTTCTCAGATTATATGAAACCTGCCGTACGTATGGCTGCACTTATGCAATTGCCGGCTAAATACATATGGACTCATGATGCATTCAGAGTTGGCGAAGACGGTCCTACCCACGAACCGGTAGAACAAGAGGCGCAGATACGGCTCATGGAGCAACTCAAAAATCACAATGGAAAGGATAGTATGCTTGTCTTACGGCCTTGTGATAGTGCCGAGACAGCTGTTGCCTGGAAACTCGCTCTTGAAAATACCGACTCCCCGACAGCACTGATACTCTCAAGACAAGATATAAAAGATATTCCTTCGGCCTCGGGTAATCGTCTTGCCGATGCAGCACAAGCTATCCGGGGAGCCTACATCGTTTGGAAAGACGAGAACCCAGACGTCGTATTAGTTGCTAACGGTTCGGAAGTTGCGACACTCGTTGATGCAGCTATACTCCTGCGCGATAACGGGATACACTGCCAAATCGTATCGGCTCCATCTTTGGGCCTTTTCGCCCGTCAACCAAAAGAGTATCGCAAGAATGTCATACCAGAGCATCTACCCGTATATGGCTTAACCGCCGGATTGCCTTCAACCTTGCGCCCCATTGTAGGAGACAACGGCATGATACATGGTCTTGAGCACTTTGGACAATCGGCACCTTATAAAGTTTTGGACGAAAAATTCGGTTTTACACCAGAACAAGTAGCCAGTGAAATAAGGAGCTATTTGGGTAAGGCGTAAAATTCAGAAGTGATAAGACCGAAAGTAAAAGTTACCAAAACATTCTTTAAATATCCGATAAAATTAAGCGCATAAAAATCCAATTTTACGTATTATTATAGTTTTTACTATTTTAGTTTGGATAATTAAATTAAAAGTCCTATCTTTGGAGCGTGAAATTGGCATGGAATGTTTATTTTGAAAGCATTCCGATAAAAATAGATTCACTGTTAAACTAATTTGATATTGTGATTATGAAAAAAATTTCCACAGTAGCAATGCTTCTTGCATTATTTATGGCTCCGGTCGCCATGGGTGCTACTACCGAAGAAAAAACAACGACCGACGAATCGCAAGGTTTGTTGCTCAATGGCTTCTGGGATAATTGGTACATCTCTATAGATGGTGGTGCCAGTGTATTTATGAGCCCGTACGATAACAACCTCGAATTCACAAACCGCATCGCTCCCAATGCTTCATTAAACTTCGGGAAATGGTGGACTCCAGTATTCGGTACCCGTATCGGCTTGGACTATATGTCGGCTAACAGTGCAGCCCTCCTTGGCTCAGCTTTCGGCTATCAAGAAGCTCTTATTGATGGTTCTAACGACCTTCACAAACAAAAATTCCATGGCCTTCGTCCCCACTTGGATGGTATGGTTGACCTCGTAAATCTCTTTGGAGGTTATAGCCCCACACGCGTATACTCACTCGTTATCTACGGTGGTTTCGGTTACGGTTACGGTTGGGCTGATGGCAACAGCATCTCTGATGGCATGTGGAATGTTGAGCTCCGTGGTGGTTTGATCAACAGCTTCCATGTTAGCAAACAAGTTGACATCAACATCGAATTTAAACTAAGCAAATACGATAGTGGTCTCTGCGGCGAAGGTCGTGCTGTTCAAGACTGGCACAACCTCAATGCTTCAGCCAACGTAGGTATTGCATACAAATTCAGAAAACGCGACTGGAGTGCTCCCGTTATTCCCGTTGTTGAACCTACCGTATGCAAATATAGCGATGCTGAAGGTGATGCTCTCGTAGCTCAATTGCGCGATGCCAACGCTCGTATCAAAGATCTCGAGCAACAATTGGCTGACTGCCAAACACCTGTAACACAAGTTGTTGAAGAAGACCCCGCTGTAACAGTTTACTTCTCTATCAACCAATCTACAGTTCGCTCAGGCGATCGTCAAGTTCTCCGCGCTTTGGCTCAATCAATGAAAGAGAACCCCGATCAAAAATATGTAATCACTGGTTATGCCGATAGCCAAACCGGTACTCCCGAAATCAATGCAAGACTTCGTGAGGCTCGTGCAAAAGCTGTTTACAAACTGCTTGTTAACTACGGCGTAAATCCTGACCAACTCTCTACTGCAGTTGATTCTAACCCGCTCAACAAGTTCAATTACGTTCTTGACCGCGCAGCTACTATCAAATTCGCAAAATAAGGAGTTCTTATAAACAATAAAAAATAAGGGTGCGAAATCGCACCCTTATTTTTTTATCACAAATTCAAAAACAAAAAGCTTTACTAAACTACGATTCTAACTCATCTATCATAACGCATTTACCATTCAGCGTAGCCTTGGGTTCTATAGCCAAACGTCTGGCACAAACATCTCCATCTAAACGCGCGGTAGCTTTCAAAACCAGAATACCCGACACTGCGACATTACCCTCTATACGACCAGCAACATCGGCACTCTCGGCAACCACATCTCCCCAAATTTTTCCATTCGTACCTACTATGACTCGACCCTGACATTCCAATCGGCCTTCCAATACTCCATCTATACGAATATCCTGACTTGCTATTATTTTACCTACTATCGTCGTTTCTCCAGCAATAACATTATGTGTGCCGCCGGCACTCTTTGTCTCATTCATCTTACTCATATATTACATTCGCCGCAAAGATACACTAAAAAGATTTATGCAGCAAACCACTGCTTTTACAATAAAATTGAAAGGACTACACGTCCCTTTCTTACAATCACATGAATAACAACGCGAATATAGAAAAGAGTATATCCTCATCACGAGGAACAACCACTAGCACATCAACGGTCCAACTCATCTTCATAAAGGTCGTCAAAATAGGTACGAAGCGTCTTTTCATCATCGAGCAATCGCCGCAATAGTAACAAATTTTTTTCATTCTCTGTATCGGGTAACCACAGCCGTAAATAACCATGTGCACCATACTTCTGAATTAGATGATATTTAAATCGCAAAAATTGCTCATCTCTACTATACTGTGGATAATGCTGCAATCCATACTGCACTGCACGACGCAACACAGTACTTGGATCAATCAAGCGATCGGCCTCAGCTACAATCTTTCCATAAAGACTCCTTGGTTCATGACCGGCTGATGCCCGATGATCCTCTACGGCCTGGCGCATAATTTCTATTTGACTTTCATCAAACCATCGTTTTAAAGATATATCGCCAGCCAACATAATACCCGACACGATATGGTGCCTCTCACGATCTTCGCACAAGCCTACATCATGATAAGCTGCAATAACATAAGCCATGCGAGCGTCTGCTCCATACCGACCGGCATAAAATAGAGACCTATTGATTACAGCCCGCACATGGTCTACACCATGAGCCCTATCAAAGTTCTTATAACAAGGCACTATACACTCTTCTATATATTTCTGCAAACACATATTATGTCGTCAACAATCTATTTTTCTCGTAGTGTTTACGTACCACAAATACAAAAAGCAACAAGCCTGCCATACTTACGACCCATGCCCAACGATATGCAACGCCATAACTGGTAACTTCGGCTATATGACCTCCAACAAAAACGCCTAATCCTACCCCCAAGTCCCATGAAGTCAGATACGATGAATTGGCCGTACCACGGCGGTTATTAGGAGCCATGCTTATAAACTGTGCCTGAAAAGCAGAACATATTGTACCGTAACCTATACCCAAAACAAAAGCAGCAACATAATACCCAGCCGGAACTGCCAATTCTATGAATATAGCATATCCTAAAAGACAACCTACCATACCCCATAAGATACTACTGGTTATATACCCGTGATCGAGCATACGCCCTGCCGCCATACGTGAAGCTATCAGACCACAAGCCATAATAACAAAAAAGAGAGCCGAACCAGAGGTAACGCCCACCTCTTCACGCCCATATACAGCCAAATAGGTAGACAACATGCCATAACTAAACGAAAACATGATAACGGGAAGCGTCTCGGGAAGGGCTTTCAACAGAATAAAACGGTCGAGCGATATTTTAGACGACACAACCGACACATCTCGTCTTGGTGCTTTAATTGTTGCCACACAACACAACCCTAAAAGGGAGGAAAGGATAGAGAGCAAGAAGATATAGTCGAAGTTGTGCAGTGTGTCATATATATAAAGCGAGAGCGATGGTCCTATTGCCATAGCCAAATTGTTACTCACTCCATAATAACCAATGCCTTCGCCCCGACGTGCGGCCGGCATAATATCTATCGCCATCGTACTGTTAGATACTGTCACCAGTCCAAATGCCACACCATGAGTAGCCCTTATCACCGCAAAAAGCACTAACGTACCGGCCAACAGATAGCCGCAAAAATAGAGCATAAAGATAGTATAACAGATGAGTAACATACGCTTGCGTGGAAACGTATCGACAAGGTAACCACTCGCCGGACGCACCAATAATGCCATCACTGTATATGAGGCAAGCACCATGCCTGTTATCGACTTATCGGCATCGAAAGCCTCGGCAACATACATAGGCAATATGGGCAAAAGCAAGTAAAAAGAGAAAAAGAGCAAGAAGTTTCCTGCCGTAACAGCACGGAAACTGGCTGTCCACAAAGGCGGCCGTCCGACATAAGACGCAGCGTCAGTTCGTTTCATCTCCATATCTCACTCACAACAAGCATACAATAAGCTATACTCACCTTACTTTGCTACTCTATGGCATGCCCAAGCAGGGTTGCTGATGAAGCATCATCAATGACTACCCATACCCTATCACCCACATGATAGTTACCGCGAGGGAAAACCACAGTCTTGTTCTGAGATGTTCTTCCGCACAATTGCTCGCGCGAACGTTTAGAGAATCCTTCCACCAAGACCTCAAATTTCTTTCCTATATCCCGACGATTGCTCGCAAGCGAAAGCTCATTCTGCAACTCTATCATACGTTGCAATCGCTCTATTTTCACTTCTTCAGGAATATCATCAGGCAAGTTACGGGCTGCAAAAGTACCCGGTCGTTCTGAATATTTGAAAAGGAAAGCTGCATCGTAACCTACCTCACGCATCAGACTCAATGTATCCTGAAACTCACTTTCTGTTTCAGAATGGAACCCACAAAACAGGTCGCTGGTGATACCGCAATCAGGGATAATACGACGTATAGCCTCTACTCTACCAAGATACCACTCTCGTGTATAACGGCGATTCATCAATTGCAAAATACGATTATTGCCCGACTGCACCGGTAAATGAATATGGTGACATAGTGCCGGATAGTCGGCAACTACATGCAAAATATCGTCGCTCATATCCTTTGGATGAGAAGTTGTAAAACGCACACGCATATCATTGCCGGCAGCTTCTGCTACAATACGTAGTAATGCAGGAAAATCTGTCGTCTCACCTGATGGCGATACATAGCAATACGAGTTGACATTCTGTCCCAACAAAACTGCCTCTTTAAAACCTCTCGCCTTCAAGTCTGACAATTCATTAAGGATGCTTTGAGGTTCGCGGCTACGCTCTCGCCCACGCGTATATGGAACTATACAATACGAGCAAAAATTATTACACCCTCGCATGATAGAGATAAAGCCCGATACTCGGTTATGCCCTACACGCGAAGGAATGATATCACGATAAGTTTCGGTAGTAGAAAGCTGCACATTGACGGCCGACTGTCCTTGTTCTACAGCAGCCACCAATGCCGGAAGGTCGAGGTAAGCATCGGGACCAGCAACAAGGTCGGCACCCTCTTTCTCCACCAGGGCCTGCTGCACCCGTTCGGCCATACATCCCAGTACCCCTACAATCAGATGTGGTTTGTTTCGTTTGAGAGAGCGAAAGTATGCGAGACGCGATAAAATTTTCTGTTCAGCATTATCACGTATAGAACAAGTATTGACAAAAACGGCATCTGCTTCTTCAAGAACATTACAGAGCGAGTAACCATGCATCTGCATGATAGCCGCCACCACCTCGCTGTCTGCAACATTCATCTGGCAACCGTATGTTTCTATGAAAAGTTTCTTATCGTTCAAAACTTTTTTATGTTGTGTCGAAAAGTTCTCTGAGGCATTCATAGGCATTTTCATTTATTCATATTTTAATTGCGAGAAAAATAAACGCCATCCTTGCCATAAAAATTCATGTGATTTTATTGCAAATACAAATTGTTTTATTTTAATTTGCAGTAACAATACATAAATTTTTTCATAGTTAAGGTTTAGGTTAATTTAGAGAAGGGTGGTTGTGAAACCGCCCTTTCCTCATTATTATAATTTTAGGGGTTGTATTTCTCTCGATAAACATGTATATTTGAGCACAAAAATACAAATAAAGATGGATTTACAGGACATCCTATTTTATATTGTTATCGGTTTTATTGGCATAATAAGCTATTTAAGCCAACGGAAAGCCAAAAAACAAGCCGAAGAAATAGAAAGGCGTCGCCGGCAACAACCGGAACCGATGCCCGAAGATGTACCTGCCATGCCATACCATGACGAAACTCCCAGTACTACGCCGCGCTACGAGGAGAGCGCACCTCAAGAGGAGCTTACCCTCGATGAAATATTCAAGGCTTTACGCGAAAGGAAACCTCTTACAACCACAAGACAGACCCAACCTGCAGCTACAACCTCGCGGCCTGTCACACCGCTACAGGCACCCACAACATCGGAAAAAGCTCCTGTAGAAGAGAATATGGTACACTCCATAAAACATGATACGGAACCTATAACAACACAAACTATAAATACAGAAAAACACAACCAAAAACGTCTCTCTATCAATTGGAGAGAAGCATTTATTGCATCAGAAATCCTAAACCGAAAATATTAAAATAAAGAACGTTACGAATAACCTATTTATCTTAAACCTCTATGGCCTATAGAATTATTACAGCTGAAGAAGCAGCTTCTTACATTCATCACGGCGACAACATCGGCTTCGGAGGTTTCACAGCAGCCGGAACACCCAAAGCTGTTACCATCGCCTTAGCCAAAAAAGCAGAAGAAGAACACGCCGCAGGACGTCCTTTCCAAGTAAGTGTTTACACCGGAGCTTCAACCAACGACTACATCGACGGCTATCTGAGCCGGGCGAATGCTATCAAAGGACGTACGCCTTACCAATCACACAAAGATGCCCGTGACAGAATCAACAAAAACGAAATAGAATATTTCGATGTGCATTTGTCGCACTTGTCACAATCGTTACGTTATGGCTTCTTAGGGAAAATAAATGTTGGTATCATTGAAGCCGCTGAGATAACCGACGACGGCGAGATTCTGTTAGGCGCCGGCGTAGGTATGGCACCTACCGTATGCGACCTCGCAGAAAAAATCATCATAGAACGCAATCACCATGAGACCGATAAGATGCGTGGTATGCACGACATATACACGCCGGCCGATCCTCCTTATCGCCGCGAAATACCCATCTACAAGCCAAGTGACCGTATAGGCTCACCTGTTATCAAGGTTGACCCTAAGAAAATCATAGGTATAGTAGAAACAGATTTACGCGACGGTGTAAAGCCCTTCTCTCCGGTAGACGAAACGACGGCGCAAATAGGACACAATGTGTGCAACTTCCTTGCATCACAACTCAAAAAAGGTCTTATACCTAAAGAATTTCTTCCTCTACAATCGGGCGTAGGCAATATTGCCAATGCCGTACTGTCACAATTAGGCGACAGCAAAGAGATACCCGACTTTGAAATGTACACCGAAGTAGTACAAGATGCAGCATTGGAACTAATGTTCCAGGGTAAATGTAAATTTGCCAGCAGTTGCGCCCTCTATGTAAGCGACGAAGTTCTCGAACGCATTTTCAACAACATTGAAGATTTCCGCAATCGCATCATCTTACGCCCCGGAGAGATAACCAACAACCCCGAGGTTGTACGCCGTTTGGGTCTTATCACCATGAACACCGCCTTGGAAGCCGACATCTTCGGTAACATAAACTCCACACACGTATGTGGCACCAAGATGATGAACGGTATAGGAGGCTCAGGCGACTTCACAAGGAATGCCTACCTCTCCATATTCGCGTGTCCGTCGACAGCAAAAGGTGGCAAGATAAGCACCATCGTACCGATGGTTTCGCACTTAGACCACAGCGAACACTCAGTCATGATTCTTGTCACAGAACAAGGCGTTGCCGATCTACGCGGCAAATCGCCGATACAACGGGCCGAAGCCATCATAGAAAATTGTGCACACCCCATGTATCGCCAACTGTTGTGGGATTACATCAAACTGTCGAAAGGCGGTCATACACCTCATAACTTACGCGCTGCATTTGGATTCCACAATGAGTTCTTGCGCTCGGGCGACATGGCATTGACCAACTGGGCCGAATATTGCTAATATATCGTTTCCTAATCAACGCGACAAACAATATCAAACGAGGCTGTGACCTACTACTTTTTTCGTCACAGCCTCGTTTTTATAATTCTGTCGTCAAAAAGAAAAGCTCTCTATCAAAAGGCTTAAAATCAATTTGTCCCAATTAAAGAGCACAACTGCAAAGTGCAGATAGCAATCGAGGGAAGAAGTGATTTTATAATAAATTATTTGCGTTAAATTTCACAAAGCAAGCACCTGACTTCTACAGAAATTACTACCTTTGCGCCGAATAAAAGTAGAGTTACACATAACGACATCAACCATGTGATAACATCTATTGAAATGTAAGTTGCACGCCCACCAACTTACAACAGCGGGCAGCCCGAGCCTATCACTACCATGAGTAAGCCGACAGGCAAAGAGCTTCCCGAGAGGGCAAACAAAAGTGGATGAGAAACAGATTTTTAATATAAACACTAAATCTTAATTACGATGATTAAAGTAGGTATTAATGGTTTCGGGCGTATCGGACGTTTTGTTTTCCGCGCCGCACAAAAAAGAAACGATATTGAAATCGTAGGTATCAACGACCTTTGCCCGGTAGATTATTTGGCATACATGCTGAAATATGATACAATGCACGGTAAATTTGATGGCACAATAGATGTTGATGTAGAAAACAGCAAACTTATCGTTAACGGAAAAGTTATCCGCGTTACAGCAGAGCGTAACCCTGCCGACTTGAAATGGAACGAAGTAGGTGCAGAGTATGTTGTAGAATCAACAGGTCTTTTCCTGACAAAAGAAAAAGCTCAAGCTCATATTGAGGCTGGTGCAAAATATGTTGTTATGTCGGCTCCTTCAAAAGACGACACCCCCATGTTTGTATGCGGTGTAAACGAAAAGACCTATGTAAAAGGCACTCAATTCGTATCGAACGCATCTTGCACAACAAACTGCTTGGCTCCTATCGCTAAGGTTTTGAATGATAAATTCGGTATCACTGATGGTTTGATGACCACAGTACACTCTACCACTGCAACACAAAAGACAGTAGATGGTCCTTCGATGAAAGACTGGCGTGGTGGCCGTGCTGCTTCTGGCAACATCATCCCCTCTTCGACAGGTGCTGCTAAGGCTGTAGGTAAAGTTATTCCTTCGTTGAATGGCAAGCTCACCGGTATGTCGATGCGCGTTCCTACCCTTGATGTTTCTGTAGTAGACCTGACAGTAAATTTGGCTAAACCTGCTACTTATGCCGAGATTTGCGCCGCTATGAAAGAGGCTTCTGAAGGCGAATTGAAAGGTATCCTGGGCTACACCGAAGACGCTGTTGTTTCATCTGACTTCTTGGGTGATACTCGTACTTCTATCTTCGACGCTAAAGCCGGTATCGCTCTTACCGATACATTCGTAAAAGTTGTATCATGGTACGACAATGAGATTGGTTACTCTAACAAAGTTCTCGACCTCATCGCTCACATGGCATCTGTAAACAACGACTAATAAGTACGTTACACATCATAATAAAGCAAGCCTACTGCTTTGGCAGTAGGCTTGCTGTTTTTATAGTTATACAATAAAACCCCAACTTCCACCGTTTTTTTGATATAAAACAAAAACGACCATGCACAACTTCTACCAACATAGTGAAATAGGCAAATACCTCTTTTTTGCCGTATCCATCATTTTAGTAGGTATTTTTCTATACATCTCGAACGACCTTGTAAAGAAACTTGCTCAAGAAGAGCGCAACAAAATGGAGATATGGGCTGCCGCGACACGCGAACTTGCAGCAGAAACCTCCGATGCCAACATAGACCTCATACTAAAAATCATTCAAAGCAATACAACCATTCCCGTAATCATCACCGACGAGAACAACCAGATAGCCCAATACCTGAATATCGACATCAACACATCCGACACCACAAAATTCTTGTCGAAAAAACTCGAAGACTTCAAGAACAATACCGACACGTCAATAACGATAGATTTGGGTGACAATATAACACAAACTCTATATTACGACGACTCTATACTACTCAAACGGCTGTCATACTATCCTTATATACAACTTGCCGTGATGATACTCTTTGCACTCATCGCTTACATAGGATTGATAAGTGTAAAACGAGCCGAACAAAATAAAGTGTGGGTAGGACTGTCAAAAGAGACAGCACACCAACTGGGCACTCCCATATCGTCACTGATGGCATGGACAGAATTACTAAAATCAGACCCGGGGACACAGCCCGGCATAGCCGAAGAGATAGAAAAAGACGTCATGCGACTCTCTACCATTGCCGACAGATTCTCTAAAATAGGATCCATGCCAAACAAAGAAGAAACCGACATAAATTCAATACTCGAAGAAGCTGCCACCTATATGCGACATCGCATCTCGGGGAAAATAGAATTCACCATGTCATTACCCGACAATCAAGAGAAAGCCCTGCTCTGCAAGCCTTTGATAGAGTGGGTCATCGAAAATCTGTGCAAAAATGCCGTCGATGCAATGTCGGGAGAAGGACGATTGAATATTACAGCAAAAACCGAAAAGGGGAAAATATATATCGATATAAGCGATACGGGAAAAGGGATAGCCAAGAAAAACTTTAACAAGATATTCAAACCCGGCTACACGACTAAAAAAAGAGGATGGGGACTTGGTCTGACATTGGCCAAACGCATTATAGAAGAGTATCACAATGGTTCTATATATGTCAAAGAATCGGTACCCGGTGTTGGCACAACATTCAGGATTGAGCTACCGCGCATATCGTAAGCCATACCTGCAACATATACGATAAAAGCAATACCTCGGCAAGCATCAGTAAGCCAAGCACATTATTAAAAGTAAAAAAATAAAAAAAGGCAGTAATCATTTGATTTATCGAATAAAAAGCATACCTTTGCAGTCCGATTATTAGCCAAAATTTCAATTATTTGCGAGCAAGTTACATATCCTTTGGCCGGGAATGCAGCTTACAAGCAAGAGTAAGTAATTAACTATTAAAACTTTAAGAAGTGAACACTTTAAGTTATAAGACAGTGTCAGCCAACGAAAAGACTGTGACCAAAGAGTGGGTAGTAGTAGATGCCTCGGGACAGGTATTAGGTCGCTTGGCTGCCAAAGTTGCCAAAATCTTGCGCGGCAAATACAAACCCAATTACACTCCTCATGTAGATTGCGGTGACAATGTTATCATCATTAATGCTGACAAAGTTGTATTGACAGGTAAGAAATGGACCGACCGCCAATATATTGATTTTACTGGCTATCCGGGTGGACAACGCTACAAATCGCCCGCCGATTTGATGGCAAAAGGCGCCGATCGCCTCGTGCTCCGCGTTGTAAAAGGCATGCTGCCCAAAAATAAATTGGGCGCTCAATTGCTGCGCAACCTGCGCGTATATGGCGGACCTGAGCATAACCAAGCCGCCCAAAATCCTAAAACTATAGATATTAACCTCTACAAGTAATAACATATGTATCTTCTTGAAAAAGCAGTAGTAGGCCGTCGCAAAGCCGCCATAGCCCGCGTTTACATCAAAGAAGGCAATGGTGCTATCACCATAAACAAACGGGACATTACACACTATTTTCCCTCGTCGATACTACAATATGTAGTAAAACAACCCTTGACAACGCTGGGTGTTGCCGAAAAATACGATATACTTGTAAATCTTACCGGTGGAGGTTACAAAGGACAAGCTGAGGCTCTGCGTCTTGCCATAGCCCGTGCATTGGTAGCTATAAACCCCGAAGACAAATCGACGCTGAAACGCGAAGGCTTCATGACACGTGACTCGCGCGTTGTTGAGCGTAAAAAACCGGGTCGTCCCAAAGCTCGTAAGAGATTCCAATTCAGCAAACGTTAATCTTATTTGTGAGTTTAGGACTGCAAGTAAACAACCGTTTAGTATCCAAATTGCCGCGACTTGGCTCCGTGCTTAAATGTACGAGGCAAAACTACCCGGCAATTGAAACAGTAGAAAGTAAACGAAACATAAAGAAAAATGGCACTAACAACATTTGAACAACTTTTGGAGGCTGGCGTACACTTTGGCCACCTCACTAGAAAATGGAACCCGGCTATGGCTCCCTACATCTTCATGGAGCGTAACGGTATCCATATCATAGACTTGTATAAAACCATTGCCAAGATAGATGAAGCTGCTGCAGCTCTGAAATCTATCGCCAAATCGGGCAAAAAGGTTCTTTTCGTAGCCACGAAAAAACAAGCCAAACAAGTTATCGCCGACAAAGCTTCTGCCATCAACATGCCTTACGTAATAGAAAGATGGCCCGGCGGTATGCTCACCAACTTCCCCACGATCCGTAAGGCCGTGAAGAAGATGACTACAATAGACAAGATGAGCAAAGACGGTACGTTTGACAACCTCTCGAAACGTGAGAAACTGCAAATCACCCGTCAACGCGCCAAACTCGAAAAGAACTTGGGTAGCATCGCTGATTTGAACCGCCTGCCTGCCGCTCTCTTCGTAGTAGACGTAATGAAAGAACAAATTGCTGTACGCGAAGCAAACCGTTTGGGTATTCCCGTATTTGCTATGGTAGATACCAACTCAGATCCTCGCAATATAGACTTCGTAATTCCTGCGAATGACGATGCATCGAAATCAATAGAGGTCATACTCGATGTTTTGTGCAACGCTATGGCTGAAGGTATCGAAGAGCGTAAGATTGAGAAGCTCGACGAAGCCCCCGAAGAAAAAGAGGCTTCTGCAGCACCCAAACGCGAACGCAAAGCCCGCATAGCTCGTCGTAAGACAGAAGAGACTCCCGAAGCTGAAGCTCAAAAGGCCGAAGCAACGGAAGCTCCCAAAACCGATGAGACTCCCGCTGCTACCAGCGAAGAATAAAAACAAAACCAAGGAGCGGGCTTTTCTATAAAAGTACGCTCCTTATTTTATAAATTTACACATTAACCCTAAAAAGAAGACAATATGGCAGTTACACTGGCAGAAATAAGCAAGCTCCGCAAACTTACCGGAGCCGGCATGATGGATTGCAAAAACGCCTTGACAGAAACCAATGGCGACATAGAAGCTGCAAAAGAAATAATCCGCAAAAAGGGTCAAGCAGTAGCAGCAAAACGTGAAGACCGCGAAGCTGCAGAAGGTTGCGTTGTAGCTAAAGCTGAAGGCGAATACGCTGCAATCGTTGCCCTGAAATGCGAAACTGACTTCGTTGCCAAAAACGAATCGTTCGTAACTCTTACCAACAAAATACTCAACGCTGCTATGGCTGCTAAAGCCAAAAGCCGCGACGAGGTATTGGCTCTTATCATCGATGGAGTAAATGTCGCCACTCTCATTACCGACGAAGTAGGTAAAACAGGCGAAAAAATGGAACTGGGTGACTTTGAATACTTGGAGGCTCCCTATACAACAGCCTACATACACCCGGGAAACAAATTGGCTACTATCGTAGGCTTTAACCTCGCAGATACCGACTACCAAGTAGCTCACGACGTAGCTATGCAAGTAGCCGCCATGAACCCCATTGCTGTACGCCGCGAAGAAGTTCCCGCCGAGACAGTAGAAAAAGAGATGGAAATAGGTCGCGAAAAAGCACGCCAAGAGGGCAAGCCCGAAAATATCCTCGATCGTATCGCCGAAGGTCGTCTGCATAAATTCTTCCAAGAATTCTGCCTTGTAGACCAAGCCTTCGTAAAAGAGCCCAAAGAAACGATACAACAATACATGAGCAAATCTAACAAAGATCTCACTGTAACAGCTTTCCGTCGTTTCACTCTCAACGAAGAATAATTAAATTTCATTCATAAAAAAAAGAGATACGCTCGCCACTCGAAGCGTATCTCTTTTTTTATTTCAACGACTTGCAATAAATACCTAAATTTCCTATATGCTCTATGTCGGAATGCTCTAAATACCCAACAAGCATTTAGCTACAAACAAATACAATCTATAGGCCATTCACATCTCAAAACGTACAGCTAAAAGAAAGAATAACAAACAAGAATACACTGAAAGAACTGACACGATAAAGGTACTTTTCTAATCCAGATTCTTCCCAATCATAAATTCTCTTACCCAACCATCTCAAACATTTCTCACAAACTTATACTACTTCAACCACGATAAACGCACACTCCAATCATCGAGAATCTCCTCCCGCCACATAGCAATGGTTTGCGCGCCTTGCCATACTCCTTGAAAAAGATATGGTTCATGTCGGTCACTATACCAATGTTCGCCCATCTGATAATCACTGTCGGCACGATTTTCTCCGGGCCATTTTGGTGAAACCACCAAAACACCTCGCATAGATGGAAAATTTTTTATCGACGAAGTTATCTTATAATCTAGCGTTGCAGGTTCCTTTGGGGCGTACCTCACAATATACTGTCCGTTACCGCAATAGTATCCATTCCAATTTTGATGATCAATATGTAATATAATACAGGCACTATCAACGGGCATAGTGATTTGCGGCCCTTGCAACCGAAATTCTACTACCGAATAGACCGGAACTGTATCACACCTATTTTGCTGAATGCCATGAATAATCACACGCGAAGAGTATCTCAAGGACTCAAAACTACCGCCCCACGATACTGCATCCGGATTATCGGGGGTTCCTTTCATTAAATAAAACAACGATGGAGAATCGCCCATTTTAACCATCCCGTTATAATACTGGATAAAATCTTTTCCCAAAGCTCCTGCGCCCCGAATGTAAGCATCGTAATATCCTTTATGATAACTATCATTCTTCTTGCTATCAGTGATAAAACCACGATAAGAAGCGTTATTCTCTATAAACCATAAATCGGGGAAATTGGCAGCTATGTAAGCATAACTATTTACACTCCACTTTTTATTCGGGCCTCCAATCCAATAAACCCGTATATTATGACGAATCTCAGGAGCATCATGCAACGCTTGAGCTAAATCTTCCAAACCTCCCCATACTAAAATCCACAGTGGGCGATCGCTCGACCGCCGAGCACAACGAATAATCCAGTCAGAACCCTCTGTCGATGTTGTATATCCTACCCACGGAGCTGTTCCCCGACGACCTTGCTTACATATTGCACGCAATGAATCGGGTGAAAGAAATCCCGTTTGGTGTGCGCACAATCTCGCATAATCTTGCTCATAAAGAGCTATCATTCTCAATATCTCGTCCACACTCCCATCGCCAAAAGATGGAGACGAAACCAATCCTTCCAAGTCGAAAAGATTATTATACATAAGCAGATGTGCCATCGATTGATTATCATCGGGATCAGTTCCACCTATATCTGTACTTATCAAAACCCGAGGTTTAGTTGTGGATGGCTTCAATGTACGAGCAAACATTATTCCACAACTCCATACCAACATAATAATTAATAAAGAAAAACGCATGTCCAAAACTTATATATGTGTTCTGCTGTTATCTTCTCTTCAAAGAATATAACGATTATTATTCCGATTACTATTCATTGATACAAAGATAGTTATTTTACTTTTATGCCATTCACAAAACTTTCACCCATACCATTCTGTATCCTTGCCTATCAATTCAATAAGTCTTTTACTAACCCCACTACACACTACATCACTTATTGATATAGATAAAGAATGGGCCACGACCATTATAAGGTCATAGCCCATTTTATAAAGAGCAATAAAAGATTATGCTATTCCACCGTAACTGATTTGGCCAAGTTTCGTGGTTGGTCTACATCTTTACCCTTGCATACGGCGATATGATATGCCAGCAATTGCAACGGAACAACAGCAAGAAGCGGATATAGATAATCGACCGTGGCAGGGAGCTCTATGGCGTAATCTACCACCTTAGAAATCATGTCATCACCTTTTACGACAAATGCTATCACCTTACCTTGTCGTGCCTTTATCTCTTGAATATTACTCAAAATCTTTTCATATAGCTTTTGATTGGTCGCTACAACAACAACAGGCATTTCGGCGTCAATAAGAGCAATAGGACCATGTTTCATCTCTGCAGCCGGATAACCTTCAGCATGAATATAAGATATCTCTTTAAGCTTCAGTGCTCCTTCAAGAGCAACAGGGTAATTAAATCCACGTCCCAGATAAATAAAGTTATGAGCATAGGTAAAGATTTTCGACAAATCGGCCAGACTCTCATTGAGTTTCAATATCTCTCTCATCTTGTCGGGAATCTGCAACAGCTCCTTCAAGGCCGTGTGAAGCTCCTCCATAGTAATTGTACCCTTCTCTTTTGCAATACAAAGAGATAAGAGGGTCAATACGGTAACCTGCCCGGTAAATGCCTTTGTAGAAGCCACGCCAATCTCAGGCCCCACATGGATGTAGGCTCCTGTATCGGTATTGCGAGCAATAGACGAGCCCACCGAATTGACTATACCAAAGACAAAAGCACCTTTGCTTCGTGCCAGCTCTATAGCAGCAAGCGTATCAGCCGTTTCGCCCGACTGCGAAATAGCTATTACCACATCTCCTTGCTCTATAACAGGATCGCTATATCGGAACTCCGAAGCATAGGCAACCTCAACAGGTATGCGGCAAAAACGTTCTATCAAATTTTTACCTATCAATCCAGCATGCCACGACGTACCGCAGGCTACAATGATGAAACGACGAGCATTCACCAGCTTATCACCATAGTCAATAACGGCCGAAAGACGCACATCGGTAGCCTCAGCATTGACACGGCCACGCATGCAATCAAGAATACATTGCGGTTGCTCAAAAATCTCCTTAAGCATGAAATGCGGATAACCACCTTTCTCTATCATGCCAAGGTCTATATTCACAGTGCTCACCTCATGGTCAACTTCCTTGTTGCTTATGGTGACAATGTGTACACCTTTATTACGATCGATAACAGCAATATCGCCATCTTCAAGATATATCACCTTATCGGTATATTCCACAATCGGCGTAGCATCAGATGCCAAAAAATATTCACCTTCACCCAAGCCAACGACAAGAGGACTTGCCTTACGAGCTGCAATAATTACATCGGGATTATTCTTGTCGAGCACCGCAATAGCATACGCGCCTATCACCTGTTTGAGGGCACGCTGTACAGCCTGCAGCAACTGGCAGTTATGTTTTACTTTATAGTACTCTATCAGTTGCACCAACACCTCGGTATCGGTATCGCTGACAAACTTGAAACCATTCTCTGATAGCCTCTCCTTGAGAGTAGCATAATTTTCTATAATACCATTATGTATAAGCGACAGAGAACCCGACGATGAAAAATGCGGATGGGCATTTTTCTGACAAGGAACTCCATGTGTAGCCCAACGAGTATGAGCAATACCTATTGTTCCCGAAATATCTTTGTCGGCCAAAAATGCTTCCAAGTCGCTAACCTTTCCTTTCGTTTTATATACATGTAACTCTCCCGAACTGCTTATCATGGATACTCCGGCGCTATCATAACCACGGTATTCAAGCCTATGGAGTCCTTTCAACAAAATAGGACAGGCCTCACGCCACCCTACATAGCCTACTATTCCACACATAAATTTTTTGCATTTTTAATATGGCACAAAGATACTTTTTTTTATCATATATCATGTTATACCACCTACATTTATAAGTATTTGAAGCTAAAAACGCCCGTCGAGCAATTCGACGGGCGTCTCCACTTATAGCACGCACGGACTTATGCCGTGCAATCAATTATCTATTTACTTTTACTACGCGTTTTACAACAACATCATTGCCATCGCTGATGCGAACAAAATATACACCATTGGGCAAGGTTGCTACAGGAATCTCTACATTTCCTTGTACTCCGTCCAAACGACGCAACAACGTACCATCTGTACCTATAAGCTCTACATCGTATGCCGAGGCAGGAAGAGCCACTGTTACATGAGTAGAAGCAGGAACAGGATATACCTTAATTGGAGCCAAAGCAACAGAAGGAGCAGCACCGGTTGTCTTTATAACAAGGGGCAGACTCACATACTCTCTATGTCCTTTTTGTACAGCAGTCACCACAACGGGAAGCTCTCCATCGGCAACAGCTGTAATTTTCAGAGAAGCTCCATCGAGTGCAAGAGCAGCCAAAGACTCATCATAAGCATCGGCTATGGCATAGTTTACCGAAGCCTCTTCATCGGCGAAAGAGAAATAATCATCCAAGTTGAGGGTTGTTTCGTACGAAACTATTTCTATAGGCTCAACTTCACGTAAAGGACGTACTCCATCGATGTTGTCTATACAGAAATAGGTAGGTGTAGAAATACCATAATCGTTGCTCTTAGTACTATTCATAGAGAATGATACCTTGGTCACCTTACCCAGAGGGCGCAAGTCGAACCATTCCCATGTATCGAGACAATAATGATCGGCAGAATTCTCTGAACGATAATCGGCCAAATAAAAATCGAGTGAAGCAGTAGTACCATCGGCACGAGTACCTGTAGCCGTGAGTGAAAAGTAGTCGCCTGTTGCAAACGGACCGGGTACCGACGACATTCCGTCACCATTGATAACAGCATCTTTACCCCAAGCCGAATTGGTAATATAGCACCCACTTATAGAGTCGCCCTCGGCATTGTCGGCAACATAAAAACAGGTAGAACCAGGGCCAAACATGGCGTCGGCAACATATGCTACACCATAGATAGACGAACCTTCCGCACCATGACCAACAGCTGAATGGAACTGGTCGTCGAGCGAGGCATAAGTTGTAGACGTTTCATTGCTATATGCAAATTTGCCCCAAAAATCATATTCGGCCCAAAGGTAGTTATCAAACAAAAAACCGCCACTCCGAAAAACAGATTCCGGCTCATCGCTGGTTTCATCGCCACGCCAATGACTTTCGGGTTCGAGGGATAAATCGTCAAATGTTGCTACCATAGCATCGTTTTGCGATGCTGCCTGAGCACTGTTTACATGTACGGCCAACGAAAGGCATGACAACGTCACAATAGTAAAGATAAATTTTTTCATAAGCATTTAGTAATTAAACAATTATTTGATTTGAAAACAATCAAAACAACAATTGAATAATCAATGCTTGGAAAGAATAAAGATTCAGATAAGAACTGCTCGACATAACATGCCGGAACAATGCGGATAGGCCGCCATTCCCTAAAAAGTCTTATCACTGCTCTAACTCCCGAAAGCATCTGATATTCAAAAAGAGTCGGCAGGTTTTCTGACTTATCCCTCCCCCTTCGCGCCTTCCCACAACATTGCGTTGCAGTGACATACGATGCGAGGGTTCTTAAGGAATTACAGCAGCGGGTACTGTTACCGATTTACACGGTATTCCCTACACCAAACTCGTTGCAAAGATATATATTTTTTCGACATAGCAAGACTGAAGACAAAAAAAGCGACCTTTCAACATTGAAAAGTCGCTTACTTTTTTGTGTGGGCGTTGACGGATTCGAACCGCCGACCCTCTGCTTGTAAGGCAGATGCTCTAAACCAGCTGAGCTAAACGCCCGATTGTCGATATAACTATCTCACTCGACTGTGAGATGCGAAATTTTGCTTTTTTGTGTGGGCGTTGACGGATTCGAACCGCCGACCCTCTGCTTGTAAGGCAGATGCTCTAAACCAGCTGAGCTAAACGCCCGATTTTATTGCAAAAGCGATGCAAAGGTAAAACTTATTTTTTTACTTCCAAAGTCTTTTGACAAAATTATTTCAAAAAATAGCGTACAAAAATTCACACAGTAGAGTTGCTCTACACAATCGTGCCACTTTATTGTAAAAAGGCACAACACACCATAAAACAAATAGAGTAACAAACATATTGAATAGACACAAGTGTGTACGAAAAAACGAAAAGCAACATAAATAGGAGCTTACCAATAGGCAATGTGAAAAATAATTACGAAATTTGCACATTCCATCATATATAGAGAATATGAATTTTACAGCAGAACAAATTGCAGCTTACTTGCATGGTGAAGTAGAGGGCAATCCGCAAGTCACCGCAAGCAGCTTTGCAAAAATAGAAGAAGGCAAGCCGGGTACACTGACATTCTTGGCCAACCCGGTATATACTCATTACATATATAGTACCGAGGCAAGCATAGTATTGGTACGTAAGGATTTCATTCCTGAGCAGCCCGTTGCAGCAACCCTCATCAGAGTCGATGACCCCTACTCTTGTTTGTCGCAGCTCCTCGACTTGAGCCAAAAGATGCAAGAAAACAAGCAAGGGATAGAAACACCATCATACATCTCCGAGTCGGCTCAGATACCCGATGATGTTTACATAGGTGCTTTTGCCTATTTAGGCAAGAATGTCGTTATAGGTAAAGGAGTGAAAATATATCCTCACGTATACATCGGCGATAATGTAGTAATAGGAGATAACTGTACGCTTTATCCGGGTGTAAAAATATATCACGGCTGCCATATAGGACAACGTTGCATATTACATGCTGGCGTAGTGATAGGTAGCGACGGCTTCGGATTCGCTCCCCAGAAAGACGGCACTTACAAAAAAATACCACAAATAGGCATCGTTGTCTTGGAAGACGACGTAGAAATAGGCGCCAATACGGTTGTAGACCGTGCCACCATGGGCTCTACCGTCATACATAAAGGAGTAAAGCTCGACAATTTGATACAAATAGCCCACAATGTAGAGGTGGGAGAACACACAGTAATGGCAGCCCAAGCCGGTGTAGCAGGCTCGTCAAAAGTCGGTTCTCACTGCATGATAGGCGGCCAAGTAGGAATAGCCGGGCATCGACACGTAGGCAATCGTGTCATGGTAGGTGCACAAACGGGTATACCCAATGATGTGAAAGACGACTCGGAAGTGATGGGATATCCTGCCGTTTCGCGCAAAGACTTTGCTCGCCAAGCAATATATGTGAAGCGCCTGCCGGAGCTGAACGATACCGTAAAACGCTTGAGCAAAGAGATAGAAGAGCTGAAAAAACAATGCGGTCAAAAATAAATCAGGCGCAGACAACCTGCACCACAATACAGAGATAGAATGAAACAGAAAACATTGCAAAACAGCTTCTCGGTAAGCGGAAAAGGTCTGCATACCGGGCTTGAAATTACTGCCACATTCTTACCTGCACCCGAAAACAGCGGGTATAAAATCCAACGGACCGACCTGCCGGGCGAGCCGATAATCGATGCTGTTGCAGAAAATGTAGTAGAAACCAGCAGAGGTACTGTTGTTGCCAACGGTGAAATAAGAGTAAGTACCATAGAACATGCTATGGCAGCCCTCTACTGCGCCGAAATAGACAACTGCCTGATACAGGTAAATGCCCCTGAGCTACCCATCCTCGACGGTAGTGCTCTATATTATGCCGAAGCCATAGAACAATGCGGCGTCGTTGAGCAAAAAGCCGAAAAGGATTATTTCATCATCAAACACAAAATAGAAATTACCGACGAAGAAAGCGGTAGCTCTATCGTGGTGTTGCCCGACGATAGTTTCAGCATCAACACGATGATTTCGTATGACTCTCCCATACTGACCAACCAATTTGCTTCGCTCGAACAACTTAGCGACTTCAAAAGCCAGATTGCCGCAAGCCGCACTTTCGTTTTTGTACGCGAAGTAGAACCTTTGTTGAAAAATAACCTCATCAAAGGCGGAGACCTCGACAATGCCATCGTCATATACGATCGTAAGACCTCACAAGAAGAGCTCGATCGCCTTGCCGACCTGACGGGTATTCCTCACAAGTCGGTCGACCAACTGGGGTATATCAACAACAAACCTCTTGTATTTCCCAACGAACCGGCACGCCATAAGTTACTCGACATACTTGGCGATATAGCTCTTGTAGGACGTCCAATAAAGGGTCGCATCATCGCCACACGCCCAGGTCACACGATAAACAACAAGTTCGCCCGTATGTTACGCAAAGCTATACGCCGCCAAGATATGCAGGCTCCCGAGTACGACCCCAACAAAGTGCCCTTGATGGACACCAACCGCATACGCGCCCTACTTCCGCACCGCTACCCGTTCCTTTTGGTAGACAAAGTCATAGAAATGGGCGAGAAACATATTGTGGGTGTGAAGAACGTTTCGGGCAATGAACCTTTCTTCCAAGGTCACTTCCCTACCGAGCCCATCATGCCAGGTGTACTCATTGTTGAAGCCATGGCCCAAACAGGAGGATTACTTGTACTCAACACCGTAGAAGAACCCGAGCGCTACTCTACCTACTTTATGAAACTCGACAATGTGAAGTTCCGTCAAAAAGTAGTACCTGGCGATACGCTCATATTCCACCTCTCATTGGTCGGCGAAATACGCCGCGGGTGTGCCTACATGAAAGGCTATGCCTTTGTAGGTGAAAAGATTGTAACAGAAGCCGAATTCATGGCACAAATCATCAAGAATAAATAACATCACATCGACACATGAATAACAACTTGTCATATATTCATCCTAATGCAAAAATAGGCGCTAATGTAGAAATAAGCCCATTCGTTACTATATATGATGATGTAGAAATTGGAGAAGGGACACATATATACTCAAACGTGACCATCTTTCCGGGCGCGCGCATAGGTCGTAACTGCAGGATATTTCCTGGAGCCGTAATTGCTGCCATACCGCAAGATTTGAAATTCCGTGGTGAATATACAACCGCCGAGATAGGCGACAACACAACACTGCGCGAATGTGTAACAGTAAATCGCGGTACCGCCGCCAAAGGGAAAACGGTAATTGGACACAACAATCTCATTATGGCCTACTGCCACATTGCCCACGACTGCGTCTTAGGCAACAACATTATTATCTCTAACTCATCGCAGTTGGCCGGCGAAGTAACGGTTGACGACTATGCCGTGATAGGAGGTGGTACATTAGTACATCAATTCAGCCACTTGGGTTCTCATATTATGATACAAGGTGGGTCACATGTCAATAAAGACGTACCACCTTACGTTACGGCAGCCAAGTCACCCATATCGTATGTAGGTCTCAACTTGGTAGGTTTGCGTCGTCGCGGTTTTAGCAGCGAAAAGATAGAAGAACTACAAGAAATATATCGCCGTCTGTTTGCATCTGACAGTAACCTGACCGATGCTTTGAACTCGATAGAAGCCGAACTGCCAGCTTCGACCGAACGCGACAACATCATTAACTTCATCCGGAACTCGTCGCGCGGTGTCATCAAAGGCGTACATCTTGTAGATTAAGCCTGTTTATTGAAATTGTCAGTTCTGCTTATCGATGTTACAAGAATAACAAGTAGAACTACCTGATAGGCAGAGGGATGTCGGACAAAGTAAGAGCCATATTCTTACTCCGCATGGAGTTGAATATGGCTCTTACTTTGTTTTTGAAACAACCAAATTCCTATCTCGAATTCAAGACATCATGACACAAATCAGTCGTTATCTTCACCCTTGGTATAGCCAAAGTAGTTCTTCTGATAGCGACTGGGGCTACATCCTTTCAATGCCTTAAACTGATGGAAAAAGTTTGATATATTGTTATATCCACATGCATAGGCAATTTCGTTGATATTCATTTCATTTTCCATAAGGAGCTTGCAAGCGTTACCTATACGGACCTCTATCAGGAAATCCATAAAAGTTTTGCCGGTACGCTGCTTAAAATAACGACAGAAGGAACCTTTGGCAAAATGTATGATATCGGCAACCTCTTGCACCGAGATATCGCGATGATAATTTTCCAAGACATAATTATATATCTTACTCATACGCGAATTATCCATCTCACGGCTATGAGTCGAGGCGTAACCTTGACTTGCTACATAATCATACTTTTGAGAAGTTGCAATATTAAGAAGCAACTGCAAAAGGCGTATCATGCTTTGTGGCGGGTCATCGTCGATAAGGGCAAACATTTCTTGCTCCATCTGTTGCAACAAGCCGTCTTGAATATAAATGCCACGCTCGGCCATCTTGAAAAGATTACGTATAGGTGTCATCTCGGGTAGCTCATAAAAAGCGCCCCACACCGACGGATTAACGTGTACGACAACAGCTTCCACCACATGACCATTAGTCTGATTACCATACGACATAGTATGCGGAAGATTAGAACCAAGAATTATCATCTGTGAGGAACCATCGATAGGAATCTCCTTATCACCTATCATCATTCCTCCTTGACCACCACGGATGAAGAATAACTCTATCTCGACATGTTGATGCCACATGCTGTAAACAGGCGCGCCAATATCTTTTCTTACCAAGAAAGAGCGTTCGGGATGGAGAGAAAAACTACGTAATGCAGGTTTCATAGTAACAACGTGCTGATTAAGATGTGTTAATAGCACAAAGATGAGAATAAAAAATGTAATTTGCAAGAAATGAAGTGAAGATAATACACAAAATTGGGAAAATAAATAGAGAGGCTATTTGCCTGATTATTCTACCTTTGTGAAAAAGAAGAACTTCATTAAATTGAATCAGAATGAAAAACAAAATCGTCACATTCGGTGAGATAATGCTACGTTTAGCAACTCCCGATTACCTGCGTTTTTCGCAAGCCTCAACATTGAACGCCACATTTGGCGGCGGCGAAGCCAACGTAGCTGTTTCGTTGGCAAACTATGGTCTTGAAACAGAATTTGTAACTCGCCTTCCTAAAAACGATATAGCTCGCGCCTGCGTCATGGATCTTCGTCGCTACGGCGTTGGCGTAAATCAAATTGTATATGGTGGCGATCGTATAGGTATCTACTTCCTCGAGACAGGTGCTGTAGCCCGTGCCAGCAAAGTAGTATATGACCGTGCTCACTCAGCTATTGCTGAGATTGAACCTGGAATGATAGACTGGAAAGAAGTATTCAAAGATGCCAAATGGTTCCACTGGACCGGTATCACTCCTGCTATCTCAGAAGGTGCTGCCAAGGTTTGCCTTGAAGCCATCAAGACTGCCAACGAAATGGGTGTCACCGTATCGTGCGACCTTAACTACCGCAAAAACTTGTGGAAATACGGCAAGACAGCCTCAGAAGTTATGCCCGAGCTTGTTGCCGGTTGCGACATCGTACTCGGCAATGAGGAAGACGCCGAGAAAGTATTCGGTATCAAACCCGAAGGTTTCGACGTAACCAAGACAGCCGGTGAAGTAAACTCGGCCGAATTTGAAAGCGTATGCACTCAATTGATGGCCAAATTCCCGCGCATCAAGAAAGTAATCATTACTCTTCGCGGCTCTATCAATGCCAACCACAACACATGGGGCGGTGTACTCTACTCTGACGGCTCATTGAAGATTTCTCGTCGTTACGACATCACTCACATTGTAGATCGCGTTGGTGGCGGTGATTCTTTCATGGGTGGCCTCATCTACGGTTTGAATACATATACGACTGACGACCAGAAAGCTCTCGACTTTGCTGTTGCTGCATCGTGCCTGAAGCACACTATCTACGGCGACTATAACCAAGTAACGGTTGACGAAGTAGAGAAACTGATGAGCGGCGACGGTTCGGGTCGCGTATCGCGCTAAACAGAAAAAAAGTAGCAGGCAGCTTAAATTATATATGCTGCCTGCTTATCAATATAACCAACCTAAAAACAACACAACAATGGCTCGTTTCAATATACTACAAAGCATCAACGCCATGAGCAGCACCGGTATGGTACCGGTATTTTACCACAGTGACGTTGAAATAGCCAAGAAAGTACTGAAAGCCTGCTACGATGGAGGCGTTCGTGCTTTCGAGTTTACCAATCGTGGCGACTTCGCACAAGATGTATTTGCCGAATTGGTAAAATATGCCGCCAAAGAGTGCCCCGAGATGGTTCTTGGCGCAGGCACAGTTATCGATGCTCCTACAGCAGCCTTGTATATGCAATTGGGTGCCAACTTCATAGTAGGTCCCTGCTTCAACCCCGATATCAACAAAGTATGTAACCGTCGCCTTGTTCCCTATATACCGGGATGTGGCTCGGTAAGTGAGATAAACGATGCACAAGAAAAAGGTTGTATCGTATGTAAGGTATTCCCTGCCGGAAACGTAGGTGGCCCCTCATTCGTAAAGAATCTGAAAGCCCCGCTGCCTTGGTCTATGATTATGGTAACCGGTGGTGTAGAACCTACTGCTGAAAGCTTGACGGGATGGATAAAAGCCGGTGTTACATGCGTAGGTATGGGCTCGAAGCTCTTCCCGAAAGAAGTTATTGCTGCCGGTGATTGGGATAAGATAACCGCCCTTTGCCGCGAATGCCTTGCAACCATCAAGAGCTTGCGATAAACAAGGAAAAAGAAATTTGTATTTAATTCATCCTATCTATAACTTTGCAAAGCACCGGCATAACATTATGTCCGATGCTTTGTGTGTATAATAAAGAATAGCTATGAAAATCAATTACGAAGTGCGTTATGCTGCACACCCTGCCGACGCCAAAAACTATGACACATCTCGACTGAGAAAAGAATTCCTCATCGAAAACCTTATGGTAGCCGATGAGATAAACATGGTATATACGATGTACGACCGCTTGATTGTAGGCGGTGCTGTACCTACTAACGAAAAACTGGAACTCACACCTATCGACCCGCTGAAAGCGCCCTTTTTCTTGCATCGTCGCGAATTAGGTATTTTCAACGTAGGCGGAGAAGGTACGGTAGAGATAGACGGTACTGTTTATGAATTAGGTTACAAAGAGGTTCTCTATTTAGGCAAAGGCGATCGCAACCCTATTTTCGCCAGCAAAGACCCCTCGAAACCTGCACATTTCTATTTCAACTCGGCTCCGGCTCATATGACCTATCCCGACAAGAAAATAACCAAGGCCGAGGCCAACGTATTTACTCTCGGTAGCCTCGAAGGCTCCAACCATCGTACTATCAACCAAATGATTGTAGGTCGCGTATTGCCCACTTGCCAATTACAAATGGGTATGACAGAACTGAACCCCGGTAGTGTATGGAATACGATGCCGGCACACACACACGACCGCCGTATGGAAGCATACTTCTACTTTGAAGTTCCTGAGGGCAACGCTGTATGCCACTTCATGGGCGAAATGCAAGAGACTCGCCATATATGGATGCACAACGAAGATGCTGTCATCTCACCGGTATGGTCGATACACTCGGCCTGCGCAACCAGCAACTATACTTTTATCTGGGGTATGGCCGGAGAAAACCTCGACTACAACGACATGGATACAAGTGCTCCTACCGAAATGAAATAACCTTATATTCAAGCATAAAGAAAAGAAACATACAATGGAAGGATTACAATTATTTGACCTATCGGGAAAAGTAGCCCTTGTAACAGGTGCAACACACGGTCTGGGCATGGCCATGGCAGCCGCCCTGGGAAAAGCAGGTGCTACGGTAACAATATGCGGCCGCTCACAATCGCGCATCGACGCTGCCATAGCCGAATATGCAACCATGGGACTAACGGTAAAAGGATACGTTTGCGACGTCACCAAAGAAGAGAACGCCGTGAAACTCGTAGAAACTATCCGCAAAGAGGTGGGTATCATAGATATATTGGTAAACAATGCCGGTATCATCAAGCGTATCCCATCGCAGGAAATGGCTGTAAGCGAGTTTGAAGAGGTCATAACAACCGACCTCACCTCTCCTTTTATCATGTCAAAAGCTGTATTTGCCGGTATGCGCGAGCGCGGTGCAGGCAAAATCATCAACGTGTGCTCTATGATGAGCGAAGTAGGACGCGATACCGTAACAGCATATGCTGCTGCAAAAGGCGGTCTGAAAATGTTGACGAAAAATATGGCTACCGAATGGGCTCGTTACAACATACAGGTCAACGGCATAGGCCCGGGCTATTTCGCCACTTCGCAAACGGCTCCTATCAGAGTCAATGGAAACCCGTTCAACGAGTTTATCATCAAACGGACTCCCGCCATGCGTTGGGGTAACCCCGAGGACTTGGGTGGAACTATTATCTTCTTGGCATCACCGGCATCAGACTTCGTAACAGGACAAGTCGTTTACGTCGATGGCGGTATTCTGGCCTGCTTGGGCAAAGCTGCTAACGAAGAGTAACACACTACTACCTGTTGCACCGCCTGCATCTGCCACTGCGGCCGGCGGTGCAATCTTTTTTATGAGATACTATAGCTAACACAAAAACATATATTGCCATGATTATCGCAAACCTGCAAGATAGCGCTCGTATAGAGTCGCTGCATCCAGCATTCAAAAAGCTGTTTGACTACATCAAAGCGCACGACATGCTTAACGAACCGCTGGGAAAAACCGAACTCGACGGTAAAGTTCTTTATATCAACAATGATGAACCGACCCTGCGCACCAAAGAAGCTCAGGCCATGGAGGTACACAAAGATTACATCGACGTGCATATTCCGTTGAACGGTGTAGAGATGATAGGTTGGAAAGCTACTCGCAACTGCACTGACCTGAAACAGGAGTATGACGAAGTAAAAGACCGCATGTTCTATAATGACCGCCCCACTACCTATTGCGAAATATTACCGGGCGAATTTTGCATCTGCTTCCCCGAAGATGCCCATGCCCCTATCATAGGTGAAGGCAAACTCCGCAAAGTAGTTGCCAAAGTACGGTTATAAGAGAGAAGCTTCTTATCAGCAAAAACAAAAAGGATGTACCCGTCGCGATACATCCTTTTTATTTTATAACTCCTCAGTTATGGGAATCTAATAAAGAGATACTCTCCTTCTTCCCGTAATAAAGCAATACGACAATCTTTCAATGCACAAACTTCTTATACGCATATAACATTATTAGTGGGGCTGTACCGAAAAATTCGGCACAGCCCCACTATCAAGATACATCAGAAACTTACTTCAACAAGAAAGTATCGACTACCCTCTCTAATTCGGCCTGGGGTAACATGCCCGAGTGCATCTGCGGCATCTCACCAAGTGGGACAAAAAGTAACGTCGGTACAGAGCGGATATTGAACACTTGCGACAACTCCGACTCTTTGTCAACATCTACTTTATATACATAAATTTTACCCTCATACTTCTCTGCCACCTTTTCGAGAATAGGCGATAACGCCTTGCAAGGGCCGCACCAAGTAGCATAAAAATCGATGATGGCCGGCTTATCTCCCAAATACTTCCACTCCGGGACATCAATACGTGCCACTTTGTTGACAAACTCTTCCTTGGTTAAATGTATTGCGCTCATAGTCTTGGTTTTTTATCTAATTATTTCTTATCTTTTAATTTACTTTCGACCTGTTCTTTCGATAGTTTTTTGGTACAGAAGAACCAATCATAGCAATGTATGTCGCCACTTTGGTCGTCTACACGCTCTTTAGCTACGCCACACGAACCGGCAGTAGGAACAATGACTTCATCACCCGGACGCCAGTCGGCCGGCAACGCTACAGAGAAATTATCGACAGTCTGCAACCCCACAAGCACACGCTTTATCTCATCGAAGTTACGACCCAATGACAACGGGTAATACATGATAGTGCGGATTGTGTTTTTAGGATCGATAAAGAAAACGGCACGCACGGCCGATGTTTCGCTCTCACCTGGTTGTATCATACCATACAGCTTGGCAACCTTCATAGAGATATCGTCGATAAGAGGGAATTTTACTTCCACACCCTTCATCCCCTTATAATTTATCTTCTCTTGAATGGTTCGTAACCATGCTATGTGGCTATACAATCCATCGACCGACAAGCCTATAAGCTGGCAGTTGAGTGCCTCAAACTCTGCAGCCATAGAGGCAAATGCCATAAACTCAGAGGTGCACACCGGTGTAAAATCGGCAGGGTGACTGAAAAGAATTTTCCACTTTCCCTCAAAATCTTCGGGAAAACTGATAGGACCTTGCGTTGTCTTCGCTTGAAATGCAGGCGCCTTGTCGCCTATTCTTGGCATTACATTAACTTCATTTTCCATCATAATCAACTTTATTATAAATTTAGAATTAGTCTATTATTTTATTTGTTACAAATTTAGATAGCAAAATCAATAAAGCAAATAGATAATTTCTATCTTTGCATAGATACAAACTATCAAACCTATGACTATACAACAACTGAAATACATAATTGCTCTCGACCGGTGCCGACATTTTGCACAAGCAGCCGAAGAATGTAATATATCGCAACCGACGCTCAGCACTATGATACAAAAATTGGAAGAGGAGATAGGTGTACCTCTTTTTGATCGCAGCAAACAACCTGTAGAACCTACTATGGTAGGAAAACAGGTGATACGTCAGGCCATAAAGGCATTGAAAGAGATAGAAGTTATAGGCGAAATTGTCAAGAGTGAAAGCGAAAAACTCACCGGCAAGCTATCGATAGGCATATTGCCTACCGTATCACCATGTCTCACACCTGAGTTTATTCACCTGTTTACGACGAACTACCCTTCCATAGAACTCACCATCACCGAAACTCGTCCTCAAGTGGCCATCGAAAAACTACGTTCGGGAGAGATAGATGTAGCTATACTCGCCACCCCACTGCGCACCGACGACTTGCTGGAGATACCTCTCTACCACGAACCTTACGTAGTATACTTCGCAGCCGACACACCCAAGGTTGAACCGGCAAGCATCCTCGAAAATTCCCCACACGAAAAATTGTGGGTGTTGCAAGAGAGTCATTGTGAACGACATCCCATATTCGGATTCTGCAAGCACAACGAAAAATATAACCACATCTATGAAGCTGGAAGTATCGACACTCTGATACGCATAGTCGACACCAATGGAGGATACACTGTCATACCCGCATGGCACGTACAATTTATGCAGCCCTGGCAGAAAAAAAACATACGAAGTATCGACAACACCAAGGCTCAACGTGAAATATCCATGGTAATACGACACGATTATGTAAAGGAGGGATTTCTCAACGCTATTGCCGAAACTGCAAAAAAAATCATTCCCGCCGAAATGCTCGACAACTATCTGAAAAACTTCAAGATTAGACTTTAGAACAACAATTTGTCCTATACTTCGGTTTATCAGTGAAAAAGCGTACCTTTGTAACCTTGAATAGACTTAACGACTTGCATCGGCATAGCCCCCAAAGCCTATAGCCTGCAAAGAAAAAGAAAGAAACAGTTATGTTAAAGATAAACAATTTACATGCCAGCATCAATGGCAAAGAGATACTCAAAGGAATTAATCTCACCGTAAACCCGGGCGAAGTACATGCTATCATGGGTCCTAACGGATCGGGCAAAAGCACCCTGTCGGCTGTCTTGACCGGTAACCCGGCATATGAAGTGACAAGCGGAAGCGTAGAGTTTTGTGGGAAAGACCTCCTGTCCCTTTCACCCGAAGACAGGGCACACGAAGGCTTGTTCCTCAGTTTCCAATACCCCGTAGAGATTCCCGGCGTAAGCATGGTTAACTTCATGCGTGCCGCCATTAACGAACAACGTAAGTACCGTGGCGAAGAGCCTATGTCTGCGACCGAATTTCTGAAACTGATGCGCGAGAAACGCGCCATCGTAGAGCTCGATAACAAACTGGCCAGCCGCTCGGTCAACGAGGGCTTCTCTGGCGGAGAAAAAAAACGTAACGAGATATTCCAGATGGCAATGTTAGAGCCAAAGTTATCTATACTTGACGAAACCGACAGTGGCCTCGACATAGATGCTCTACGAATCGTTGCCGAAGGAGTAAACAAACTGAAAACCGACAATAACGCCATTATCGTAATTACCCACTACCAACGCCTACTCGACTATATCGCCCCCAATTTTGTACATGTACTATACAAAGGACGCATCGTAAAATCGGGTGGACCCGAACTTGCTCTTGAACTCGAAGAGAAAGGCTACGACTGGATAAAAGAGGGATTGGGAGAAAAGTAATACCGACTATGGAAAAAGCCATACAACAATATATCGACCTATACAAATCGCAACGTGAACTCATCGAGAGCCACTCGGCTCCTGTTCTCAACGCTCTGCGTGCCGAAGCTTTAGCTCTTGTCGAGTCTATAGGCTTGCCTTCGCGTAAAGACGAACGATACAATCATACCGACATAGAGGCATTATATGCTCCCGACTATGGTCTGAATTTAAACCGAATATCACTCACTACCAAGATACACGAAGGATTTCGTTGCGATGTACCCAACCTGACTACCCAACTTTATTTTCTAGTAGGCGACTGCTTTTACACCTCAGACAATATTCGTCCTCTGCCCGAAGGTGTCATTGCCGGCAGCCTTTGTGAAATAGCCCGTCAACACCCCGACCTGGTATCACGTTACTATGGCCGCATAGCCGACATGACAAAAGACGGTACTGTAGCACTTAACACGCTGCTCGCACAAGACGGATTCATACTATACATTCCGTCACATACTGTTTTAGAACGTCCCATACAACTCATAAATCTTGTCGGTGGCAATGTACCTACAATGAACAACAGGCGTATCCTTATCGTTGCTGAAGAAGGTGCCCAAGCCAAAATACTCGTATGCGACCACAGCGAAGAGACGGGCATCAATCATCTCATCACACAAGTAACTGAAATATGGGCAGGCAAAGACAGCGTAATAGATTATTATAACCTCGAAGAAAATCTGCCCGAGACACGCCGTGTTACCTCGACCTTTGTACATCAAGAAGAGGGATCTAACGCTCTTGTAAATGGCATCACTCTACGCAACGGCATCACACGCGACAACTACCATATACTACTCGATGGGCCTCATGCCGAAACGCAACTATGCGGTATGGCTATAGCCGATGGTGACGAACAGGTCGACATATCTACCTTTATAGACCACACTGCGCCTCATTGCCACAGTAACGAACTCTTTAAGTTTGTACTCAACGACCAGTCACAAGGTGCTTTCGCTGGACGTATCCTGGTACGCCCGGGGGCACAAAAAACCGAAGCCTATCAAAGCAATAAAAACCTTTGTGCCTCGGAAGAGGCTCATATATACACCAAACCACAACTGGAAATATATGCCGACGATGTAAAGTGCAGCCACGGTGCAACGGTAGGACAACTCGACCAACAAGCTCTCTTCTACATGCGTACACGAGGCATCTCCGAAGCCGAAGCCCGCATGCTCCTTATGTTTGCCTTCATGAGCGACGTAACAGACCTTGTAAGGCTCGATGCTCTTAAAGAGAGATTGAAGCAATTGGTTGAGCGGCGATTCCGTGGCGAGCTGTCGAGATGCAAGCAATGCAACATCCATATCAAGCCATAAAAGCCATGTTAGATATAGAAAAAATACGCTCACAATTCCCCATTCTTACAAAGGAGATATACCATAAGCCCCTTGTCTATTTCGATAACGCCGCTACATCGCAACATCCACAATGTGTGATAGACCGCATTGCCGACAGTTATTATCGCGTAAATGCCAACGTACACCGCGGCGTACATACCCTCAGCATAGAGGCTACTGAAGCTCATGAAGCTGCCAGGCGTCGTATACAAACTTATATCAATGCCCGCCATGCACACGAGATTATCTTTACTCGCGGCACAACCGAAGCCATCAATCTGGTAGCCAGCTCTTGGGGAAACGAATTCCTGCACGATGGTGATGAGGTTATTCTCTCTACCATGGAACACCACTCCAATATTGTACCATGGCAGTTGCTGCAACGTCATAAAGCAATAAAGTTGCGTGTCATACCTATAAACGAACAAGGCGAACTAAATCTCGAGGCATACCGTGCTGCCTTCAACGAGCACACACGCCTGGTATGCATAACCCACGCCTCAAATGTACTAGGAACTATCAACCCCATACAAGAATTAGTGGCATATGCGCATGCTCAGAATGTACCGGTACTGGTTGACGGAGCTCAAGCCATTCCACATCTTTCCGTAGACGTGCAAGCTTTAGATGCCGACTTCTACGCATTCTCGGCCCATAAAGTATATGGACCTACAGGTATAGGTATCTTATATGGCAAGGAAAAATGGCTCGATGCCATGCCTCCTTATCAAGGAGGCGGTGAGATGATTGCACATGTATCATTCGAACACACAACCTACAACGAGTTGCCCTATAAATTCGAGGCCGGCACCCCCGACTATATAGGCACCCGGGCTTTTGCCACTGCCTTAGATTGGATAGAAACTATCGGAGCTGCCGAAATGCATGCTTACGAACAAGAGCTGCTACACTATGCTACTGCCAAACTAGAAGAGATAGACGGCATCAAGATATATGGTACAGCCCGTCAAAAAACGCCTGTCATTTCATTTTTAGCCGATAAAGTGCACCACTACGACATGGGAATGTTGCTCGATAAAATGGGAGTGGCCGTCCGTACTGGGCATCATTGTGCGCAACCGCTCATGAGTGCATTAGGAATAGAAGGTACCGTGCGCGCATCATTTGCCGTATACAATACCTACGAAGAAATAGATGCTTTTGTGGCTGCAGTAATAAAAAGCTGCAACATGTTGCGATAGTCTCGCAAGACGACAACTACGGCATGCCCGCCGCAACTGAAAATAAAAAAAACGCAAACGAACTGTGTTACAAGCGATTTTTTTATCTATTTTTGCCGCAGTTTTTCGGGAACCCTCGTATTTTTTGAGTATATGCAAAAAAATTTAGTTATTGTAGAATCTCCTGCCAAAGCCAAAACCATCGAAAAGTTTTTAGGTAAAGATTATAAAGTGCTTTCGAGCTACGGTCATATCAGAGATCTCAAAAAGAAATCTTTCAGCATCGACGTAGAACACAATTTCGCCCCCATATACGAAATACCAGCCGACAAGAAGAAAATTGTTGAAAACCTGCAGGAAGAAGCCGCTAAAGCCTCCTCTGTATGGTTAGCCTCCGATGAGGACCGTGAAGGAGAGGCTATTGCCTGGCACTTGGCAGAGGTACTACATTTAGACCCGAAAAAAACCAAACGCATCGTATTTCATGAAATAACAAAAGACGCCATACTCGAAGCTATCAAAAACCCGCGCACGATAGATATGAATCGTGTAGATGCCCAACAAGCTCGCCGTATACTCGACCGTATTGTGGGTTTTGAGCTCTCACCGGTATTGTGGAAAAAGGTAAAACCTGCCTTATCGGCCGGACGTGTACAGTCGGTAGCTGTACGACTCATCGTAGAGAGAGAACGTGAAATAGAACATTTCAAAAGCGATGCCGCTTTTCGCATTGTTGGAGAGTTCGTCACAGAAGATGGCGCAGTCTTTACAGCCGAACTCAACTCCCGCCCCAAGACGATAGAAGAGGCTACAGCTATACTCGAAGCCTGCAACAAGGCTCAATTTACACTGCAAGATATCAATGTAAAGCCGGCTCATAAATCGCCGGCACCCCCTTTTACCACATCGACCCTGCAACAAGAAGCAGCACGCAAGCTAGGCTTTTCTGTGGCACAAACCATGTCGGTAGCACAACGCCTCTACGAAAACGGACATATCACCTACATGCGTACCGACTCGGTCAACCTCTCGGCACTATGTTTGGGAACTACTCGTGATGAAATCTTATCTTCATTAGGCGAAAAATATCTGCACACACGCAATTATCACACCAAAATACGAGGAGCACAAGAAGCTCACGAAGCTATACGTCCTACATATATTTCACACCACGAAATAGAGGGAACACGACAAGAACAACGGTTGTATGAACTGATATGGAAGCGAACCATCGCCTCGCAAATGAGTGATGCTGAAATAGAGAAAACGACTGCAACCATAACCGTAGAGGGGCGAAAAGAACAATTCATAGCCACAGGCGAGGTACTGAAATTCGACGGATTTTTGCGAGTATATTTGGAAAGCAACGATGAAGAAGGCGAAAGCGAAAACAATAGCCATACACTGCCCGTTATGAAGGCCGGCTCGCATCCAACATGCAACAGCGTACTGGCCACAGAACGTTTCAGCCAGCATCCACCACGCTACACAGAAGCAAGCTTGGTAAAGAAACTCGAAGAATTGGGCATAGGCCGACCTTCGACATACGCCCCCACCATATCTACCATACAACAACGTGGTTATGTAGAAAAAGGCGACTACCCCGGCAAAGAGCGCACCTACCGCATACTATCGCTCAAGAACGGCTCTATCAAGCTGACCGAAAAGAAAGAAATGGCCGAGGCCGAAAAAAACAAATTACTACCTACCGACACTGGTATTGTGGTAAACGACTTCTTGACAGAATATTTCCCAGATATACTCGATTATAATTTCACAGCAAACGTCGAGGAACGATTTGATAATATTGCAGAAGGCAAAACATCGTGGCCCGAAGTGATAGCAGCATTCTATCAATGGTTTCATCCGGCCGTAGAGAAGACCGAAGCTATGCGCCTTGAACATAAGGTAGGTGAACGTATCCTGGGTACCGACCCCAAAACGGGACGTATCGTATCTGTAAAAATAGGACGGTTTGGCCCGCTGGTACAGATAGGCCTGCCTACCGATACCGAAAAGCCTCTTTTTGCATCGCTGCAAAAAGGTCAATCGATAAACAACCTTACCCTCGAAGAAGCTCTTAAACTATTTGACTTACCCCGCAAACTCGGTACTTACGAAGATAAGGAAATAGAAGCCAACATAGGACGGTTTGGGCCTTACATACGACACAACGGGAAATTCGTATCGATACCCAAAGATCTTACACCACAAACCATTACACTGGAAGAGGCTATCAACCTGATAGAACAAAAACGTAAGGATGATAGTAACCGCCTCATCAAACAATATGACGAAGACGCTGACTTACAGGTACTCAATGGGCGTTTTGGTGCCTATATCGCATATAAAAAGAAAAACTATAAAATTCCCAAGGGCAACGACGCTGCAACTCTGAGCTATGCCGACTGCATGCGCATCATAGAAGAGGCAGATAAGAATCCGGCTCCCTCAAAAACGGGAACGCGTAAAAGTGCAACCAAGAAAAAATAAAACAGTTACATTATGAAAATAGTAAATTTTGCAGAGCAAGACACTATCGTCAACCGGTTTATGAGTGAGTTGCGCGATGTCACCGTCCAGCAAGATAGGATGCGCTTTCGACGCAACCTCGAAAGAATAGGCGAAATCATGGCATACGAGATAAGCAAAACTCTCGCCTATCAACCCCAAACTGTAGACACTCCATTGGGAACTACCACCGTAAACCTCCCTGCCGACAAAGTAGTACTCGCTACTATCCTGCGTGCGGGCATAGCTTTCCACCAAGGATTTCTACACTACATGGATAACGCCGAGAATGCCTTCGTATCGGCATACAGGCAGTATAGCGACGAGACTCACTTCGACATACATGTAGAGTATATAGCATCGCCTTCCATCGATGGTAAAGTGCTCGTTCTTGCCGACCCCATGTTAGCAACAGGTAGTTCTATGGAGTTATGCTATAAAGCCCTGCTCAGCAAGGGCAATCCCTCACACATACACCTTGCTGCAGCAATAGCAAGCCGCCAAGCAATATCGTTTGTAAAACAACACTTCCCCGAGAATACAACTGTATGGGTTGCTGCCATAGATGACGAATTGAATGCGCATGGCTATATTGTACCAGGATTAGGTGACGCCGGCGATCTCGCATACGGTACGAAAGACTAAGCAGAGACTTCAAAAGCCCATTTACAACGATGGTCTATTAAACAATATTTTTCAATATAGTCTTCATAATGTAAAAATTTATTATCTTTGCTGCAATAAAAAACAGAACTGAAAATGGCTATTACAATCAAAGAAGTCTCAGATAAAAAAGCCCTCAAAGAGTTTGCTGCTTTCCCTGCCGACTATCTTTACAGGAACCATCCTTATTACGTGCCTCAACTCATATCAGATACCATGGGCACTTTTACACCTACCGAAAACCCGGCTTACGACTTTTGCGAGGCCACTTGCTTTATGGCTTACCGCGATGGCAAACCGGTAGGACGTATTGCCGGCATCATAAATAATCACTTCAACGAGAAGGCTGGCAAGAAAGAAGGGCGATTTGGATTTGTCGATTTTATAGATGACGAGGAAGTAAGTAAAGCTCTATTCGAGGCTGTAGAAAATTGGGCTCGCCAAAAAGGCATGACCTCTATGCACGGTCCATTAGGCTTCACCGACATGGACCCCGAAGGTCTGCTCATTGAAGGGTATGACGAATTAGGCACTTCTGTTACACTATATAGCTACCCCTACTATCGTAAACATATAGAAGCACTTGGTTATACCAAAGAAACCGACTGGTTGGAATATAAAATATATGTTCCAGAGAGCATCCCTGAGAAGCACCAACGCATCACTGAAATCGTTCGCAAGAAATACAACTTGCGTGTCATCAAATATACCAGCGCCAATAAGCTCATCAAAGAATACGGACAGAAAGTATTTAAGCTTATCAACGAAGCGTATGCCAATTTGTACGGCTACTCTGCCCTTTCACAACGACAAATAGACTATTACATTAAAATGTACATACCTCTGTTACGATTGGAAAACCTTACTCTTATCGTAAACGAGGCTGACGAACTCGTAGGTGTTGGCATTGCATTTCCCTCACTTGCCAAGGCTTTACAGAAATCACGAGGACGACTATTCCCGTTCGGTTTTATTCCTCTACTGAAAGCTCTTAAAGGCAAAAACGACGTAGTAGAATTGCTCTTGGTTGCTGTTCGTCCCGACTATCAAAGCAAAGGAGTGAATGCGCTGCTCTTCTCTGACCTCATTCCCGTATTCCAACAAAACGGATATGTATATGCCGAGAGCAATCCTGAACTTGAGGAAAATAATAAAGTACAATCTCAATGGCAATACTTCGAGCGAGTACAACATAAACGTCGTCGCGCTTTTTGTAAACCACTATAATAATAAAGTCTACATATAGAGTTGTATCAACACTAATAACAGCCATTGCATCGTGCCTTTACAATAAGACCGATGCAATGGTATTTTTATGTACATAGTCAAAATTTATTATATAGAACAAATAATATATTAATTATCAATCACCTATATTGATATTTTAAACATCGGTATATAATTGGATAAGCATCATGATGCATTGCTTTATATATAAAATGGGAAAAGAGCACATAAAAAAGAAGAGACTTTACCACGGCTCGCACTTTTATCTGTATATGCACCCTTCTGTTACACGATAAAATTTTATTCCCATACGATATAATACACTTTTTCACATATATAAACAGACGTATATTCACAATAAATTAACCTATAGTAATCATCGTTACATAATATATACAAAAACAGACTATCAACATAGTACATATTTACGACAAAAAAAGGATGGCGCAACGCACAACTTAATATTTATCAACAGTGGCATGAATATGCACTACAATATCTTAAAAAACGATTTTTTGACCCAAATATCAGATCAAAGCATTATCTTTGCACCGTGAAAAGGAAAATATCGTATAATTCAACAATATCAAGAAAGAACAACTAATTTCTATACTCAGACTGGTACGAGATGTATAGGGACTGAGGGGGTTATACTTTCGTTCCCTAATTAAAAAAAGTATAACCAGGGGGAGGCCTTTTTATGCCACGGAGGCCTCCCTTTCATACAAGAGAACCGCCCGCAAGACGGCTCTCTTTGTTTTTTATAGAACGACATACTATGCTCCTTCATAACGATACCATTTTTTCACAGAACCAATATATACGCCACACTGTTCACATACTACCCGAACGACACTATTACAAGCGCCTCTCTTGCATTTTATTTACGAAATATATAGTTATAGTCCTTGTGAAAGAGATAGCAGCCACAAGCAAAATTTAAGATAACTATCACAATCCATACCACAAAAGAAAGATGTGTCATAATGCATTACTACTACATCATGACACATCCGGTATATAATGAAATAACTTTTATTTTCACTGCTACAAAACAGCGATCATACAAGTTTTACTTCAACTTCCACTCTGTTCCTTCTTTTGTATCTTTTATCTCGAAACCTATCTCACCAAGTTTATCGCGAATAAAATCGCTCATAGCCCAGTCTTTGCGAGCCTTTGCCTCACGTCGCACATCGAGTAACAGATCGATAGCCTTGCTATAAGCCTCATTACCACCTTCATTTGATTCGGTAGAATCTACAAGGCCGAGAATATCGAAAATATATACCCGCATAGTTTCACGCAAGGTCTCTATGTCGACTGACGTAAGGGTACCCTTTCCGGCTAAAACAGAGTTCACAATACGCACTGCATCGAAAAGATGCGATATGACAATAGGCGTTGACAAGTCATCGTTCATAGCCTCGTCACATTTCTGCGCGAGCTCGTTTACCGAGAAAGTCGATACATCCGACGGTGTGAGCTTATCTACATTGTGCCAACCCTCCATCAAGCGATTGTACGCCTTCTCAGATGCCTGCAATGCTTCGTTACTGAAATCGACAGTACTGCGATAATGCGCTTGCAAAATAAAGAATCGGATGGTCATAGGAGAATAGGCCTGTTGCAACATCGGATGCGACCCAGCAAAGAAGTTGTCGAGCGTAATGAAGTTACCCAAAGATTTACCCATCTTCTGCCCATTGATGGTTATCATGTTATTATGCATCCAATAACGCACAGTCTCGTGTCCTTGCGCAGCTACCGATTGTGCTATCTCACACTCATGATGCGGGAAAAGCAGGTCCATGCCACCACCATGTATATCGAATACATCGCCCAGATACTTGGCACTCATCGTAGAACACTCCAGGTGCCACCCCGGGAATCCGTCGCTCCAAGGCGATGGCCAACGCATAATATGTTCGGGAGCTGCCTTTTTCCACAATGCGAAATCATACGGATGCTTCTTTTCGGTCTGTCCATCCAATTCGCGCGTAGTATTCATCAACTCTTCAATATTACGCCCCGATAATTTTCCATAATGATACTTGCTGTTATACTTCTCAACATCAAAATACACCGAACCGTTGCTCACATAAGCAAAACCAGCATCGAGAATACGCTTAATATATTCTATCTGCTCTATGATATGACCCGATGCATGCGGTTCTATGCTGGGAGGCAAGACATTGAGAGCCTCCATCGCCTTATGATAGCGATTAAGATAAAACTGCACTACCTCCATGGGCTCGAGCTGCTCCAAGCGAGCTTTCTTGGCAATCTTGTCCTCACCATCATCGGCATCGTGTTCGAGGTGTCCCACATCGGTAATATTACGTACATAACGTACTTTATACCCCAAATGTGTGAGATAGCGAAACAACACATCGAACGTAATAGCCGGGCGAGCATGCCCTAAATGTGCATCACCATACACTGTCGGGCCACACACGTACATGCCCACGTGAGGTGCATTGACCGGTATAAATTGCTCTTTCTTACGACTGAGCGTATTGTAGATATACAAAGGATTTTCCATTGCGATACGTATTTAGTAAAATACAAAAATACACGATAATATCGGCAAAAACAAGGTACAGAGTACAAAATAAGTCCAGATAGGTAGTGAGACAAGAACCTACCACAGGAGCACAACAGATAAGCCAACCACTAAACCACACAACACGTACAACTATTTGACGGCAATACTCACCGTTCGAGCTACAGCACGACTAAGCGAAGCCCCTTCCAATCCACGCGCTACAATAGTACCATCGGCAGCAAAAAGGATTGTATATGGCAAGTCATTGATTGCATACAAGTCGGCAGGTCGCTCACGAGCACCGAGGATTTGTCGCCACGGTATTTTCTTGGCTGCAATTATCTCACGACTATCTGCGGGGGCGTCCCATAACGCAATACCTACGACCGACAATCCCTTACCGTTATACCGGCGATAAATCTCCATCACATCCCTGGGTGCAGCATTGTCCCACGATGCCCAAAACAAAGCCAACACAGGTATGTTGTGTCCCACAAAATCACTCAACGAAACACGACCGCTGTCTGTCTCAACCGTAAAATCAATAAATGGCTTACCTACCGCCGAAAGTGATTTATAACGAATAATATCGAGCTCCTCTTTGACAATAGAATATGTAAGCAGCTGAGAAGGTACCTGCTTGGCTATAGAATCAACCTCTGTGATGTCGCGCTCCTTATTGGTAAGCCATCGTCTGAAGGCAATAGCACCTACAATATCGTTGGGATGCGCCTTCACCGTACGCCACACATTCTCATCGAATCGACGACTTATTTCGCGCTCTTTTTCGTCTAAACTATCAAGAGCCTCACGACGGCTTATCTTTCGCTCTTCCACCAGTTGCATGATACTGTCTACCTCTACCTGATAAGCATCAAATAACATCCTGTTACAATCATCATAAGCGTTGAGGGCATCATTGAGCGGAGCTCCCGTAGTGGGCATATACTCCATCATATCGGCAAAGAGCGTATCGGCCGGCTCTACAATAAGCGGGAAGTAATAGCTACCCTCCTCTATGACTGCAAAAAACGGAGTATCTACCACTCCGGCAAAACTAAACATTCCATCGCGTACAACAGCAGTATCTATACGCATGTCAGTTACATAATCGGTAAGATAAATCTCTCGCCCCTCCATCTCCTCGTCTATAATACCCTCGATATAGTAGGTATTATTCGGAGTTTGACAGGCAACAAGTGTCGTCAGGAGCAAGACTACAAACAAAATTTTTTTTGTTTTCATAAACAATAACCAATAACGGCTGCAAAGATAACGATAAAGGAGATAGCCGTATAGAAATTTTTGGGGCAATTAAAATTTTTTCTTGCTCTTGTCCTCAACCAGCTAACCAAGTGGTTAGAAGGTTATCTGATGCAGCATAAAAAATAATTTTTCAGAAATTAACCCCTACAAAGTTGTACAGTATATCATTTTTCAATACCTTTGCACCACGTAAAATGTGGAAGGATTTGGCTGCTTGCAACCACAGAAAAAAATGCTAAAACTGCGTCTTTCAAAGCCACCCTCTATATCGGGGGTAGCAATAGGTTCAAGTTTTACGTTTTCTTTCCGTTTTACAACGAGGTTATTCACATGAAGAACCTTCGCATACTGTTTGTATAATTTTGTATTACTTATAATAGGAAACTACTATGAACTATTTATTCACATCGGAATCAGTGTCGGAAGGACACCCCGATAAAGTGGCCGACCAATTGTCGGATGCCGTACTGGACGAATTTTTGGCACAAGACCCCAACTCGAAAGTTGCCTGCGAGACTTTGGTAACTACCGGACAAGTAGTTTTGGCCGGCGAGGTGAAATCGACAGCTTATGTAGACCTTATGGATACTGCACGCCGCGTCATAAATCGCATAGGTTATAACAAAAGCGCTTATAAATTCGATGGCGATTCTTGTGGTATCTTTTCGGCTATTCACGAGCAAAGTGCCGACATTAATCGTGGCGTAGAACGTAAAGATCCTATGGAACAAGGTGCCGGCGACCAAGGTATGATGTTTGGCTATGCTTGTAATGAAACAGACAACTACATGCCACTATCGCTTGAATTGTCGCATCTGCTACTTATAGAACTGGCCAAGATACGTCGCGAAGGAAAACAAATGACCTATCTGCGCAAAGGGAAAGAGGTATCGTACCTGCGTCCTGACTCAAAATCGCAGGTAACAATAGAATATAACGAACAAAATCAGCCTGTAAGAGTACACACTATTGTCATCTCCACTCAGCACGACGAGTTTATAACTGCCGACGACAATACGCCCGAAGCCCAAGAACGTGCCGACGCCGATATGCTCGCAAGGATATACAACGATGTGAAAAGCATCTTGCTGCCCCGTGTCAAAGCCCAACTTCCGGCAAGAGTACAGGCTCTCTTCGACGATAATCTGAAACTGCTGGTCAACCCGACAGGTAAGTTTGTGATAGGTGGTCCTCACGGCGATACTGGACTGACCGGACGTAAAATTATTGTCGATACCTACGGAGGTAAAGGAGCCCATGGTGGTGGTGCCTTCTCGGGTAAAGACCCGTCGAAAGTAGACCGTTCGGCAGCGTACGCAGCTCGCCATATAGCCAAAAATCTTGTCGCTGCAGGTGTTGCCGACGAAGTACTGGTACAAGTTTCATACGCCATAGGTGTAGCCCAACCGGTAAGCATCTATGTAAATACTTACGGAAAATCGCACGTCAAGGAGAGCGACGCCGAAATTGCCAAGATAGTAAAACGCCTCTTCGACCTGCGTCCGCGAGCCATAGAAGAACGCCTCAAATTACGCAACCCCATCTACGAGGAGACAGCATCTTATGGTCACATGGGGCGTACCCCACGCACTGTCACAAAGGTTTTCACATCGCGTTACCTGGCACAACCTATTGTACGTGAAGTAGAACTCTTCACATGGGAGAAACTCGACTATGTAGAACCTATCCGCAAAGCATTCGGATTGTAATCTTATTTACCTATCTATACAATTCGGCGGCAAGTCTTCTTTTATAGATTTGCCGCCGAATATATTTTTAACATCGCCCTACTTTCACACCACTTTCTGACTTCGTACCCTTACATTTTTTGTTTACACGATAAGCTCTTCTTTTATTTACGAATAGCTGCTTTTGCCAACAACTTATGTCCGATACGGCAATAAAGACATTTTTTAGTCATACAATACTCATTGTACAACTGTATCAAGGCTTGGCTTTCAAAGGCATTGCGAGCCTCTATACCGATGGCTGCAAAACGGCGAATAATACTGTTTTGCTCAGGACGTAACGACTCCCATATCATCTGCGCACGATCGACATAGAGGTCATTTCCTACATATATACCATAAGAATAGAGTAACGGTGCTACTGTATTAATAAGGATTATATCTATGGCCGACATACCCAACACAGTTGTTGCCCCAGGCGTAACCGCATCGAATGTATAATGTGTAGCCCAATATCCCGAAAGTTGTACCTGAAATAACTTGCGTAATTCATCGATTGTCGTTGCATCACACAAACGAGCAAAAAGAGAAAAACCACCATAGATATAGTGTGCCAACATCGCCAACCTTCTGTGCGGAAAGTTTTGTGGTCGTAAACGGGAAAATTTCCATGTCGAAAGAGACAATGGTGCCATCAATCCAAATTTATTCTGCAAAAAAGCATATTCCCCAGCCAGTTGCGTATAGTATTGGTCTTGAGGACGTTCCCCCTCAAGCAATCCGGCTTGTCCCAGCAGAAAAGCTTCTATTTGAAATAAACTATCGGCATGTTTGCGCAAAAAAGCAAGAGGCAAACTGCGCGCCAACCGCTCAAAAGCGTCTCCATTAATACCAAAACCCATGTTACGCGACAAAGTGACATAGCACACCTCTTCCCAATTACCTCGATATAAATCGTGCCACATGGCTATACGCTTGCTCTTCGATTGTAGCCGCTCGAACGAAAGACTGGAAAGCCAATCGGTAATAAAAAAGGAATCTATCCCCGACAGCTGTTCACCACAAGGCAACGCCGGTGCATTGTCGGTCAACCGCTCGTAATCATACCGCAAAGTAGGTGCTGGACGCAATATAAATTGCGGAATTACTTCACCATTGGTACGACACACGCGGGCATCGTCTTGCTCAACGACGTGCAATATCACAGAGTCGTAAGCCTCGTCGGTATGATGTCCGTGACGCATCCAATCAGAGGCCAAGCGGTGTATCTCTATATTTCCCACCCATAAGCATCCATCAATACGTATCTTGGCATTGAAAAAATCGGGACCAGCATCGGTATTGAGACGACCGGCATCGATTATCTGCAAATGCCTGCCATCGGTTGTGGTCAGTTGCGACGTGTCGAACAACAAGTGTTGCCAAACGTATTGCATCAGCTTCTCCATAGAATACGCTACACGGATTTATCTATTTTCCATATCTTTGCAAATTAAAGAATCTTTATTGGATTTTCCACATGTAAAACCATTTAATTTCGCCCGATATGAAAATAGCATTGATAGGATATGGCAAAATGGGACATGCCATAGAAGAGATTGCCCTCAAGCGCGGTCACGAAATTGTATGTCGCATAGACCGCGACAACACAGCCGATTTTGCATCACAGGCTTTTGCCCAAGCCGACATAGCCATAGAATTCACAACCCCGGCTACTGCCGTAGACAACTACTATAAAGCCTTTGCTGCGGGCAAGCCGGTAGTATCGGGTACTACCGGATGGTTGGAGAGATTACCCGAAATCAAAGAGGCTTGTCAACACGGTAACACCCTTTTCTACGCCTCAAACTTCAGCCTTGGCGTGAACATTTTCTTTGCTATGAATCGTTGGTTAGCCTCGGTTATGAACCATTTCGACAACTATCGGGCATCGCTTGAAGAGATACATCATATACATAAATTAGACCACCCGAGCGGTACGGCAATCACTTTGGCCGAAGAGCTGATAGCCAATACCGACAAACTATCACAATGGAGCGAAGAAAAAACAGGAAACGACATATTACCCGTTACGGCAATCAGAAGAGGTGAAGAACCTGGCACTCACATCATACGCTACGAATCAGATGCAGATGTCATAACGATAGAACATCGTGCCAAAAGTCGCGAAGGCTTTGCCCTTGGAGCCGTTTTGGCGGCCGAATTTACAATAGGTAAACACGGATGGCTCACTATGAAAGATATGTTGCCTTTTCTGCAACAATAAAATAAAATAATATGATTATATTGATTATACGTCAAAATGCTTATAACCAAGCATTTTGACGTTCTTTTATAGCTACCGATTCACTCAACAGTTTTAGGAACTCAAGCATAGAGCGCTTGCGATAGGCGTTTTTTAAGGTATGCACACATCCCTCCATCTCATTATGAGGAATATCCAGAGGAATAGCCTTCACACCTTGTTCATTATGAATAGTAGCTTCGGCCAGAACCGATACCAAATGGTTTTGTCGTATCAATTCTAAGAGAATATTTACCTCATTAAGTTCTATGCGTACGTTATAATTATATTCCGTAGCTATCATATCAAAAGCATTACGAGCCTGTAATCCTCGAGCAGGCATTGCAAGGTCGAATTTTTCCAACTCCGATAAGGAAATCTTATCTCTCCCGGCAAGCACGTGTGACTCTCCCACTACAACCGACAGATAATTTTGGAAAAGAATATGCGACTCTACGCCTTCAATTGGATATGAAGGCTTAAAAGCCAGTACAAAATCGACTACCTCATCACGAAGCAAATCCATCAACTCGGCCATGGGTTTATAGAAAATATTAAGCTTTATTTTCGGGTACATCTTCATGAAAGAGAAGATAGTCTCGGTCAGTATAGGGCTGAAAGAATATGTAACACCGATGCTGAGAGAACCCACTGAAAGCTCATTAAGATCATTAATACGAGTTATACACAACTCGGCATCGCGCAGTGTCTGCCGGGCATATGGCAACAGTTCACAACCGGCCTCGGTAAGAACTACTTTATGACTGCTTCGCGTCAACAGTTGAGTACCTATCTCCTGTTCCAATTGTTTTACCTGCTGCGAAAGTGTACTTTGCGTCACAAAAAGAGCTTTGGCGGCTACCGAAAAATTGAGCGTTTCGGCAACCTTGACAAAATATCTTAACTGACGTAATTCCATCTTGACTTAAAATTAAAAGTACAAATATAATACGTTCTCATCATCGAGTAGCACGAAAAGAGACATTCTTAAAAAGAAATATGGGAATTGTCGCTCCCGTAACCATTCCTAAAAGGATAAACAAACAAGTAAGCCCATTATAGGCAAAGAGATAGAAATAATGATTGAACGAAGCCTCACCCGTAGCCAATATAGACATTGCCAACCCGCCAAACGATTTATACGCATATATACCGGGAATCATAGGTAATAGTGCAGGGAACAAACACGTCTCTGCCGGGGTCTTCACCAAAGGCGACAAAAAGACTGCCAGCACACCTATAATAAATGCAGCTACAACAGAGGCCACAATAATATGTATTTGCAATCCTTCGCCCTGCATCAAGATAAAACGAAGAGAATGACCCACGGCAGCAAGTAAAGCACAATATAAATAAGCTCTCTTCGGAGGCTTACTGATAGCAGAAAAACCGATAGCAGCTATCGCCGCAAATAATGCATCTTGTAAAATCTGTAATAACATAATATCATCTATCTATCAGAACATACCTATATTCATCAATAACATACCGCAGCAAAGTCCCACAGAAAGGCATCCTGTAAGGATAAGGGCATCGACAAAACGGCTGAAAGCACAGATATAATGACAATATAGCATGTCGCTAAATGAATTGAGAAAAGGAATACCTGGCACAAGATAAAGGACACTGGTTCCTATCGCAATATTAGGTGTCGTACCCCACCCAAACAACGCACAGGTTGCCCCAAGAATCGACGATAAGAAGGCACATAAAAAGACCGTTACTCTCACATCGAGTCCATGTCCCAACAATAATTGTTTCAAATAGAAGCCTATCAAAGTGGCCACACCTACCATACCCATGGAAATCCAGTCACCTCCAAATAATCGGCAAAACGAAGCATTTGCCAAAGTAACCAACAACAATACGACCCACTTATTGCCTGATTTACTACCTATTATATTCTCAAAACGTGCTTTGGCTTCGGCAAAACCTATCTTTCTATCGGCTACCTCCCAACTCAATTCGCTCAGACGCGTATTGATATCGAAACTTATAGCTGTATGCAATACAGTATCGATAGATGTAAACATTTCTTCTTTATTACGCCCATATACTGTCATATGCACATGTCGAGGCATAATGGTCAACTCAACCTCCTTTCCAAAGGCATGCGCCATACGTCGCACATTTTTCTCCAAACGAATACATGTGGCACCACATCCCAACAGCCACACCGCATAATGCGACAGAAACACGCATAACTCTTTAGAAGTTATATTATTATTGTCCAATTCCATACATCTTCTTTTCTTCAATCATCATCTTCCAAACTGTCGCCTGGAACATAAAACTCATCATATTCGTTTCCAACCTCAAACAAATCTTTTTTTGCGGCTTTGACACGCACAAAAAGAATAACCTTACAAATCATAAAAATCATAATAAGAGCTACCACACAGCTCCACGTAAACATTGGCAAATTCATATTATTGAATATTTATAAATTCGTGGCGCAAAGGAAGTATACATAGTAATGACCCAAAAACGTTTTTTAGTGAAAGTTTCGATAGATAGTATAAGCAAAACACTCACTACTGCCGCTGCTATATAAAGAAAAACATACTATAGATAGTATAACAAGATGACATGAAGCCGAATAAAGGAAGCAAAAACAGATACAAGACAATTGTTTCTCAAAGAAAAAATAAATACTTTTGTCATCGGAAAAAGTCATTCGACGCTGCTGTAACAAACATATATACTGTGACAAAGGCATCTGAAACAGGAACTATCACTCCGGATGCAAAAAACGTCTGAAACTTTTTTCATCTCTAAAAACCAACTATTATATACTACAAATATGGACACTAAAAACTCCCATACTCAAGCAAACACATCACGCCCTCGCAACTTGATAGCCAGACTAAAGACCGTACGTCGCACACGATGGATACGTTTCGGCTTTTTCTCTCTTATTTTTATACTATGGGTTATATGGGTGGGCAACTATTGGTTGCTATTTCTGTATCCTCTCTTTTGTGACATATATCTTACACAGTATATACCGTGGGGTGCATGGAAAAACATCAAAAACCCTATTCTTCGCACCATTGCCGACTGGGTAGATGCTATCGTATATGCCCTTGTTTTGGTATATTTCATATTTATTTTCCTCTTTCAAAATTTTCAAATACCCACTCCATCACTCGAAAAGTCGATGCTCGTAGGCGACTATCTACTGGTAAGTAAGGTACATTACGGCCCACGCATGCCACAAACACCGCTACATTTTCCTCTCACCCAACATACTATTCCTATCATCAACACCAAATCATACATCGAAAGTGTACAATGGCCGTACCATCGTCTCAAGGGATTGCGCGACGTAGAACGCAACGACATTGTAGTATTTAATTTCCCTACAGGCGACACCGTAGCAAGCCTTATGCCCAACCCCGACTATTACACTTTGGTACACTATTACGGGCGCGAAGCCGTACACCGTGACAAAGCACGGTTTGGCGACATCATATATCGCCCTGTAGACCGCCGAGAGGCATACGTAAAACGGTGCATAGGATTGCCGGGCGAAACTTTTGAAATAAAAGACAATATCATATATATAAATGGTATAGCCCTTGAAGAGCCTACAAAACTGCAATTCAACTATTTCGTACAAACCGATGGTACGCTGATAAGCGACAAAACCTTTGAAAGCTGGGGTGTAAGTATAGACGACCGCAACTATACCAACAACTCAGCACAAGCTCCGTATCTATATGCCCGACTGGGTATCACTCCCGAAGCCAACGGCACATACAATCCTGTATATCACATGCCTCTCACAAACGAAGGTCTCGAAAAAGCCAAAGCAGCTCCTTTTGTAAGACAAATTATAGAAGAACCCGGCGAGTTTGGAGGAGAAGTTTTCCCCCTGGATACAATTCACCATTGGACACGAGCCGACTTCGGTCCACTATGGATACCACGCAAAGGCGATACCTTGCAACTCACGGCACAAAACTATACCCTCTACGAACGAGCCATACGTACCTATGAAGGAAACGAGCTAAGCATGAAAGACGGAGTAATATACCTCAACAGTAAACCTGCCACAGAATATACCTTCAAGATGAACTACTACATCATGCTGGGCGACAATCGCGACAACTCGGCCGACTCGCGTTATTGGGGGTTTGTACCAGAAGACCATATTATAGGTACACCTATTTTGGTATTCATGTCATTAGACAAAGACAAAGGATGGTTCGACGGCAAGTTCCGCTTCAACCGTTTCATGCGTCCGGTAAAATCGTTGGTGAAATAGTTAACGCATCTGATGGCCCAAAAGCGTAATCATATCGCAAAAGCCATACTTATGCTTGTTGTAGCCTTGGCAATAGCAGGTATATGCCGTACATTTTGTGTGGAGTTTTATAGAGTAGCTCCTGCACAAATGGAAAACACATTGCTCGCTGGAGACCGCATTTGTGTAGACAAGCTATGTTATGGCATACGATTGCCGCAAACCATCTCGCTACTACCCTTTACCGACACAATACCATTCACCTCCCTACCGGCTTACTACCCTACCCGCCCGCTTCCATACAAAAGGATAAAAACGAAAACGGCACAACGGGGCGATATTGTAATATATAACTACCCCACAGAACAAAATATACCCATAAGCAAAAGCCCCACAGCCATATCGCGCTGCATAGGCATACCGGGCGACACTATCGTATACGAAACCGGACAATTACGTGTCAACGGCCAAAACATGGCACAAAGCCCATATGTCACCGACGCCTACCAAGTTGCCGATAGTATAATACCCACTTTGAAAAACATCATGCAAAAAGCCGTAGGTAAAGAACCTGAAATAATCCGGCTCATGAACACCAATCTGCTATATATAGACCGTTATGCATATGACAAAATAAAAACAATATGGCCTGGTTATCTCACATTACACCCCATCACTCTACCGCAAGACAACTACCGCATAGAGTTGCCACCATATGGTAAACCGGCCAGTATCACCCCTCATAACGCCGCCTTATACGCCAACATTATCAACCGATACGAAAAACAAAAAGTTATACTTCGCGGTAACAAGCTCTACCGTGGTGGTCGTGAAGTGAAAGAATATACATTCTCTCAACCCTACTACTGGGTTGTTGGTGATAACCGCACCACTACTATCGACTCGCGTTATTTCGGAGCACTTCCACATAGCCATCTGATTGGACGTTGCAGGTACATTATATACTCTATTGCTCCCGATGGAGCAAATAACAACCCATGGCGTAGCAACCGTTTTATGCTCAAAACGACACCATGAAACAGATTTACCTCAGTACAGCCTATTGGGCTCCTATATCGTATTATGCTGCTTTATTTCGGCACAATGGTGCCACAATAGAGCAATGGGATACATACGCCAAACAAACATATCGTAACCGTTGCCACATCATTGGACCAACGGGATTACAATCGCTTACCATACCGGTGATAAAACCGGCACCCGGAACTCCTACACGCGACATTCTCATTAGCGACCACGGCAATTGGCGACACCTACACCGTACGGCCATAGCTTCTGCCTATGGCTCATCACCTTTTTACGAATATTTTGCCGACGATATAAACAGCTTCTATGACAAGCCCTGTAAGTACCTTTTAGATTATAACCTGAAACAAATAGAGTGCGTATGCAACTGGTTAGAAAGGTATCCCACCGTAACATGTAGTACCCGATATATCCACGACCTACCCACCGAGACATCCATCGACTTGCGCGAAGCCATACAACCCAAGCACCCCGATATAGAACGCATATCTCCATATCTACCCAAGCCTTATTACCAAGTATTCAATACACACACAGGCTTCATCTGCGACGCCTCTATATTAGACTTGCTTTGCAACATGGGTAACGAGTCGCTCCTCGTATTATTAGGAATAGACTGAATACTCACATTCTTATTCCATACATACCCTTCATACAACATACAGAGTTCTTCGGAATAAAAGATTCAAAGAATCACACAAAAATAAAAATCAAGAAGTTCTTTTATATACCTTGGGGTTATTGTATCTTTGCACAACTATCTATCAACGTAATAGTCAAAGTTGTGCAGAACGAAAAATTTGAAATTGTAGCCAAAACCTTTCAAGGGCTCGAAGGTGTATTGGCCGAGGAAATAACCGCCATTGGCGGTAAAGATGTAAAAACAGGATGCCGCATGGTATCTTTTACAGGCGACAAAGCTCTACTATACAAAGCCAACTTAGCGTGTCGTACAGCCCTGCGGATACTAAAACCCATCTTGCATTTTACCGCATCGAATCCCGACGAAGTATATGAAAAGCTGAAACAGTATGACTGGGAACAATGGCTTACTCCTGAAACAACTTTTGCCATAGATTCTGTCGTGTATTCCGAAGAATTCAGACACTCGAAATTTGTTACTTACCGTATGAAAGACGCCATTGCCGACTTTTTCAATGAAAAATATGGCAAGCGTCCGTCTGTAAGACTCACCAATGCAGACATGCAATTCAATCTGCACATATACAACACTAGTTGTACCCTATCGCTTGATAGCTCGGGCGAATCTCTTCATAAACGGGGCTATAGAGAATCGCAAACCGAAGCTCCCATCAATGAAGCTCTCGCAGCAGGCCTTATCATGCTTACAGGATGGAGGGGAGAATGCGACTTCATAGACCCGATGTGTGGCTCGGGGACATTCCTGATAGAAGCCGCCTTGATTGCAGCTAATATCTATCCGGGTATCTTCAGACAACATTTCGCCTTTGAAAAGTGGAAAGATTTCGATAAAGATTTATTTGAAGAATTATTCAACGACGATAGTTGCGAACGTGAATTTAATCACAAAATTTACGGGTCAGACATATCGATGCGAGCCACAGCCATAGCTGCTCAAAACATAAAAAGAGCTGGCGTAGGACGATATATCGAACTAGAAACAAAACCTATACAAAAATATGAAACAGCGCCATCGGACCATGGTATCATTGTAACAAATCCTCCTTATGGAGAGCGCCTTACAAGTCCCGACCTTGAAGGTTTATACGAAGAATTAGGTAGTCGGCTCAAACATACTTTCAAGGGTTATACGGCATGGATATTGGGGTACCGAAAAGAACTTTTTGATAAGATTGGATTGAAACCTTCGGCCAAAATACCGGTATTGAACGGAGCTTTGGAATGTGAATTCCGCAAATACGAAATTTTTGACGGCACATACATCGCTTATAAGCAAAGCTTGGCTACCGAAGATGATGAAAACAAAGAAAAAAGGCACACACATACTCCCGAAAAAAAGCATTACGGAGCCAAGAGACCCCCGTACAAACGTGAAGGAAATGACAGAAAAGACAATTTCAGACACGAAACGACGGGTAAAAGGAGTAGCTTCAGACATGAAGACTCCAATCGGAGTAGGGGATTCAAAAAGGAACGAAACGACCTACATGAAGGTACAAGCAACCACCCATCAAGAAACTACGAGCTTCATACTCGTAAAGAAACCCCGAAAGGACTCCGTCACCGCAAAAATCAAGGAGATGACAAAACAAAAAAATAACCATTAATATACATCGTCATGAATATACTTTTATTAGGTTCGGGCGGTAGAGAATGTGCTATCGCATGGAAAATAAGCCAAAGCAAACAGTTGCAGAAACTTTACATAGCCCCGGGCAATGCCGGTACAGCCCAATGGGGATGCAACGTAAATATAGCAGCCGACGACTTTGATAAAATAGGTTCTTTTGTGATTGACAATCAAATAGACATGGTTATAGTAGGCCCCGAAGATCCTCTTGTAAAAGGTATCAGCGACTACTTCGCCAACAATAGCACATTGCAACATATACCTGTCATAGGTCCCTCAAAAGAAGGGGCTCAACTTGAAGGTAGTAAAGAGTTTGCCAAAGCATTTATGAGCAGGCACAACATACCTACGGCACAATACCATAGCTTTACAAAAGAGAACTTAAATGAAGGATACGCCTTCCTTGAGACTCTGAAAGCTCCCTATGTACTAAAAGCAGACGGACTTGCAGCCGGAAAAGGGGTACTCATTGTTCCTTTTCTTGACGAAGCTAAAAAAGAGTTGAAAGCTATGGTCGACGGCATGTTTGGTAATGCCAGCTCGACAGTCGTAATAGAAGAATTTCTCGATGGTATTGAATGTTCGGTTTTTGTATTGACAGATGGTTTACACTATAAAATACTCCCTGTAGCAAAAGACTATAAACGTGTTGGAGATGGAGATACAGGACTTAATACCGGTGGAATGGGTGCTGTATCGCCTGTACCCTTTGCCAACGAAACCTTTATGCAGAAAGTAGAAGAACGTATTGTAAAACCTACTATCAAAGGTCTTGCCGAAGAACACATAACCTATAAGGGCTTTATCTTTATAGGACTTATGAACGTTGATGGTGAACCTTTCGTTATAGAATACAACGTACGAATGGGCGATCCCGAAACAGAAGTTGTGATGCCCCGCATACAATCAGACTTGGTAGAATTGCTCAAGGGTGTTGCCACTACTACGCTCGACCAAAAAGAACTCTGTATAGATTCGCGCTATGCCACTACAGTAATGCTTGTATCGGGAGGATATCCTGGACATTACGAAAAAGGCAAATGCATCGAAGGCCTCGAAAATGTACATAACAGCTTAGTATTCCATGCTGGCACATCGCTACAAGCCGATGGTAGTATCGTCACTTCGGGCGGAAGAGTATTGGCTCTAACATCATATGGAGAGACATTAGAAAAAGCCTTGGAAACTTCGTACCAAGCTGTAAATGAAGTACATTTTGAAGGCAAATATTACAGACACGATATAGGTAAAGATTTACTTATGTTATAACATCGATGTGAATAAAAAAAACATCCATATTGTTATACCAATTCTTGCAAGTGTATGGTTTATAATGTTTTGCATAATTGTTGGAATGCAAAACATAAGCAATGCAACCATAAACCTGGAGGGTATTGCTAGCGGTTTACTACCGAATAAAATAGAGAATAACCATATATTTTATGCTGTCAATGCCATAATTATAGCATTGACAGCATATTTGCTTTCACGTCTCAACACAATTTTCCCGCTTATGAAAGAGCACTCATATATAGCTATGATGTTCTTTCTGCTGTTAGAAATGCTTACTCCGGCAGTTGTCACTTTATTTTCACCGGGCAATGTGGTAGCGCTACTCATATATATCTGCATGTTTATTTTATACTCTTGCTACCAACGAGGCGATACTCCCCAACAATCTTTTCTTATCACCCTTCTAATAACGACAACAAGCCTCATATATGCCCGTATTTTATACTTCCTGCCGCTCTTCATATTGGGTTTATATCAAATGAAAGCGCTCTCGCTGCGCTCGTTTATAGCTATTGTTATAGGGCTGATAACCCCATTTTGGACAGCATGGGGAATGGGGTGGATTGAAAGTAATCAATTTTATCCCAATATTCTACTCATAAAACCCGAATGGAACAATTGGGGGATAAACTTGCTGCCAGCCGGTGTAAGCATCATTTTAGGACTATTTACTGGACTGAATAACCTGATGAATGCCCATACCGAGAAGATACAGACACGAGCCATGAATGGATTTGTAAATATTCTTTCTGTATATACTTCTCTACTGATATTGATAGATACGACACACTATCTATCATATCTGCCTATACTTAACATGGGAGTATCTTTGCAAGTAGCCTATTACTTTACTTCGCATTCCGGAAAAACAAATAACATTTTATTTTATAGTATTACCACCATACTTATAGCATTACACGCATGGATTTTTTGGGCGATTTGAGTAATTGGGGATACTGGGGCTTATTTATAGCAGCCTTTCTGTCAGGAACTGTAATACCCTTCAGTTCAGAGGCCATATTAAGTCTTCTCGTTATCAATCATTACAATCCATGGGGATGTATAGCGGCTGCTACGGCAGGCAACTGGTTGGGTGGCATAACTTGCTATTATATCGGTTATTTAGGAAAAACAGAATGGATACATAAGTATCTGCGTATCAGCCAAGAAAAGATAGACAAAATGACTATCTTTCTACAAGGGAAAGGGTCGTTGTTAGGGTTCCTGGGGTTTTTACCCTTTATAGGAGACGTTATTATAGTTGTATTAGGCTTAATGAAAGCCAACAAATTAGGGTCATTATTGTCACTGCTGGTAGGAAAATTCGGACGGTATTATTTTATCATCTTTCTACTCGACAAATTACAACTTTATCTTCCTTATTTTTCGATTGATTTTTGACGTTCGACTTTCAACCGTTCCAACCCTTTTTTAATAGATGATAACCCAAACAAAGAGGTATCAAGTTGCTCAAAAGGCAACCACATTACCTCGGCCACATCGTCATGACCGCATACCGGTTGTGAACTGTCGACATGCACCTCGAAAAACAAATCCATCGTGTTTATCTCTATGCCCGAATAAAGGTAAATATTAGGCTCTGAGAAGAGATAATGTGCATTATGGACATCTATTCCAGTCTCCTCCGAAATCTCGCGACAGAGGGCTTTTTCGGCCGTCTCACCGTTTTCTGTGAAACCTCCTGGTAAATCTAACGTTCCCTTTGCAGGTTCCTTGCCACGGCGAGCAATCAACAAACGCCCTTTTTCGTCCCATATTACAGCCACTACAGCTGCACGAGGATTGGAGTAATATACAAATCCACAATCTTCACACCGCTTCGACGTGGCATTATTTTCCACAAATCGCGAAGAACCACATCGTGGACAATATAAGAATTTACTCAAAGGATGGTTCATAAAAATCAATTTACAACCATTATCTTGGTAACTACACCCGATGAACCACCACTCTGCGAGGCATAGACAAGATATACACCAGTCTTTACTCTTGCACCATCACGCGTACGCCCATCCCACGTAACAGTACCGCCATTAGAATAAGCCTCATAGAAAAGATTGCCGGCAACATCGGTAATCTTTACCAGAGAGTTTTCCATCAAACCCGATATAGTAATCCATCCTGAAAAGTCGGGGCGTACAGGATTGGGAAAAGCATATACATTGCTATAATCGTCAGAGGCAATCGATACGTCAGAACGATAAGAGGCTACTCCGGCATCGGTAGAGACAAACAATTCGCCCGTCTCATCATTTATTACCATAGAATAGATATAATTAGAGGGCAGCAAACTATTAGAACTTGTATAGTGTTGGAGTATCTCAGTACCATCTTCACTTACCAAATATACACCTGAATTGGCTGTTCCCAACCATTTTCTATTGGCACCATCTACAACAATGGCATTAATAGTTTCATCTTCTAGCAAATAATCGGCATAATCGGTGCCATCATTACGAGGAACTTTTACACGAGTACAACGGTACGTAGAATTCATAATGTCAGAAACATTATTCAATACGATAGGACCTGATGTAGTTCCCAACCATACATTTCCGTTTATATCCTCGGCTGCACACATAAACCTCAATATACTACTACCTATTGATGCTCCGTCTTGGTCGGTAAATTGAGAGAAGACTCGACGTTCGCCCGAAGAACGATTTACAACAGTCAATCGAGTAGGATTCAATGTTGCACCTTGTACTACAAAACAGAAAGGAGTTCTTTTAGCAACGAGCAAATCACTAAAAAATCCCACATTAGAATTAAAACCTATATCGTAGGTTATCCAATCCGATTCTTCAACAGCATCGGGCGACAACATATTTTTTTCTTTAGGCAAACAACCCAAAATGGATGTTGAACCGGCACTATTAAATATCAATTCAACCCATAGATTACCATCAGTATCAAAGTCAGAATTAGAAGCTACCATAGCATAGGGATGCCTTAATGGCGAATTATACTGATTATAATTGCCTTCATACTCAGTACCTTTGAATTTATGCAACCCATCAAACCATGAACCTATAAAGAACACATCGTCTTCAGAAGGAGAAAAACTTATGTTGTACGAACTTCTAAGATTTCCTTTCCTATTTTCATTTCCATCATACACGACCTTGTCTAAAGTCAGTGTTTGCCACCGACGCGTATTACAATCTAAAACACTGATTTCTGTAGGGTTCGACTGATCGACTGTATAAAAATTTTGGCCTGAATTTTTTACATATACCTTATTGTCATGTATCTGTATTATATGAGGATTTGCAACACTAGATGTATTGTAAAACGTAGGTTCCATCAACCAGGTAAAAGTTGAACCTTTTATCGAAAAATGAGATAAACCCGATGCACTCGAACACCACACGGTACGCTCATTGTCATAAGAAGAACAATATCCGTTTTTTACACGTGATTCATTCAAATTCTTCTGCTCTATAAGTACCAATTTATCATCATCTGTAACATCTTGTGAGAAAAACCGAAGATTGTCAGTAAACGTAGCCATGAAACCTGTCTTTGTTTCGGTGATAGAAATAGCATAAAATAACATGGCCGAAGCATCTGTCTGCTCTACAAAAATATTTTTATCTATATCATATACATAGTTTTTATTATCGTACGAGACATAGATATGATTATCGTTTATACTATATAAATATTTGAAATTCTGAGGAGTACTATCTAATGTAATAACATTCCAAGATTTATCAAACTCATACATGCCAGGCACTATCGCAGCTCCATACAGTAGGCCGTCGGCTATTGCAAATATATTATTGCCAGCTATCGCAACCTTTGTAAAAATTTTGTTATACATGTATGATTCATAAATCTCATATTTTACATCATTTATTATCATCATACCAAAATCAGTAGCCACATATATTTTGTCAACACCAAAAGCTACATCATTTATAGATTTTGAAGCCATCATGATAGTGTTTTTAAGATCGGGTATATTCACCACCTTTTTATCGGAATATATCAAATCTATATTTGAGTTCTCATACACTATCATCAAATAATCCTTTTGGTAATTGTAATAAATACCCTTTATGTTTGAATCTGAAAGGTAATTACCTACATTATAAGCTTCTATTTCATTACTGCTTTTATCGTAAGAAAAAAGATTATTGCCCGACATAAAATATACCAAATCATCGCCCGTATCGAAAATAACATTGGCTTCGGTAGAGCGAGTAGGGTATACTTCCCATTGACCCACAGCTGGTTGCGACCATGAATTAAAAACAAAAGAGGTCAATAAAACGAGTAAAACAAAAATTTTTCTTATCATTTTTATCATCTATATTTTACTTCTTATTAAGTAAGTATTCTATTAATTTTTTCGTAGCTATGGCTCTGTGACTTATTTTATTTTTTTCTTCTGCCGGCATTTCGGCAAACGTCATGTCATACCCTATAGGAACAAAAAGAGGGTCATATCCAAAACCATTATGGCCTCTTTGGCTCTTTATAATAGTACCTTGTATAGAACCTTCAAACATAGATTCTTTGCCTCCATAGATAAGAGCAATACAAGTTCTGAATCGAGCCTTTCTGTTCTCTATGCCCTCCATTTCTCGTAGTAATTTAGCTACGTTTTTCTGGGAGTCGGACGGCTCACCTGCATATCGAGCTGAAAAAACACCAGGCGCATTTTCCAAAGCTTGAACTTCTAAACCCGAATCGTCGGCAAAGCAATCATATCCATATTTTTCATGTACATAACGGGCTTTTATCAAAGCATTACCTTCGAAAGTTTGAGCTGTCTCAGCAATATCTTCGTTACATCCTATATCAGCCAAACTCAATACATTAAAGACATGACCCACTATAGCACGCACCTCTTCAAGCTTATGGCGGTTATTGGTAGCAAAGACTATATCTTTCATTGATAATATTATGTATTGATAATAACGGTATGATAAGAATTTTATTTTATAGCTCTGTTTTTCTTATTATTTTATTTTATCAAAGCCTTGTCCATAAACACCCAATACACTCGATTGTGAAATAAATGCCTGTGGATCTATCATTTTTATCAACCTGTTTAGGTTGTTAGCCTCTGTTCGTTTTACCAAAACAACCAAAACTTTACGCGGTTTTTTAGAATACCAACCCATACCGTCCAATACAGTCACACCTCTATGTATATCCTCGTTGATGTGAGTTGCTATTTCTTCCCATTTATCTGAAAATATAAGCAACTGCACCGACGCTCTTATTCCATTTATCACCATATCACATACATAGGTCATTATACACAATATGATATATCCGTATATGACTTTTTCTATGCTATGATATACAAAATAGGATGATGAAATAATAATGGCATCGGTATACAGATACATACGCCCGAAAGTAATGTTCTTATACTTGTTTACTATAGCTGCTACTATATCTGTTCCTCCTGTACTACCGTTCGATATGAATACCATACCTACACCTGTTCCACAAAGTATACCACCTATTATAGCCGACATAAAAGGCTGATTTTCAACAATCGCATGATCTATAAATTTCGGTAATAAAAACAGAAATAACCAACAGAAGAATACACCAAAAATAGTACGTAAACAGAATTTTTTACCCAGTATTTTCAGTGCGAGTAATAATAAAACTACATTAATAACAGCATAAGTAACATTTATATCAGGAAAACCAAAAGCATAATATAATAAGGAACCTATACCGGGTGCACCTCCTATGGTTAGTTTATTGGGTATAAGAAATCCTGCCCATGCAAAGGCATAAATAAAAGAACCCAGAATAATAAGCAAATGGTCTTTGATTAAAAACCACATGTTATTTTTTTTTATTACCTTGTTTATTTCCATGATAAAAGAATATTAAATTACAATATTTACAATTTTGTTGGGTACTACAATTATTTTTTTAGGTGTTTTTCCATCTATCCATTTCGACGAAGATTCATGTGAAAGTACTATTTTTTCTATTTCTTCGCGTGAAGTTCCTGCAGGAACTTCAATATTAAATCTCACTTTACCATTGAAAGATACAGCATACGTGACATTATCTTCTTTCAAATATTCTTCTTTATAATCTATCCACTTGGCATCACATACTGTTGTATCATGCCCCAAACGATGCCACAATTCTTCTGCTATATGAGGTGCAAAAGGTGCCAATAATATAACCAATGGTTCCAATATTTGCTGACTTTTGGTCTTTAATGCAGTCAATTCGTTGACACAAATCATAAAGGCACTTACCGATGTATTATACGAGAAATTCTCTATATCCCATGATACTTTTTTTATCAACTTATGCAACGATTTCAATTCGTCGCGTGTAGGAGTTTTATCGCATACAGCCCATTGGTCACCATCGAAATAGAGATTCCATAACTTACGTAAAAAACGATGTACTCCATCTATACCATTAGTATCCCATGGTTTGCTTTGCTCAATAGGACCTAAAAACATTTCATAAAAACGCAGTGTGTCGGCACCATATTTTTCTACTATGTCGTCTGGATTGACAACATTATACATAGACTTAGACATTTTTTCTACAGCCCAGCCGCACACATACTTTCCGTCTTCCAAAATAAATTCAGCTGTCGAAAATTCAGGTCTCCACTGCTTAAATTTCTCTATATCGAGAATATCGTTTTCTACAATATTTACATCTACATGTATAGGTGTCACCTCATAATTATCTTTCAGGTGCAACGATACAAATGTATTTGTATCTTTTATACGATATACAAAGTTGGAGCGGCCTTGTATCATACCTTGATTTATCAACTTTTTGAAAGGCTCATTTTCACATACAACGTTGATATCATACAAAAATTTATTCCAAAAACGACTATATATCAAGTGTCCTGTAGCATGTTCAGTTCCTCCGACATATAAATCTACATTACGCCAATATTCATCGGCTTTACGCGATACCAATTCCTTATCGTTATGAGGATCCATATAACGAATATAGTATGCTGAAGATCCGGCAAAACCAGGCATTGTACACAATTCCAACGGGTATCCATCTGCTGTATGCCATCCTTTTGCACGACCCAATGGGGGCTCTCCAGTCTCTGTAGGTAAAAATTTATCTACCTCTGGCAACAATAAAGGTAATAAACTTTCATCCAATACATAGGGCATACCATCTTTATAATATACAGGAAATGGTTCTCCCCAATAGCGTTGACGACTAAAGATAGCATCACGTAAACGATAATTGACCTTTACCTTACCTAAACCTTTTTCTTGTACAAACTTTTTAGTAGCTTCAATAGCCTCTTTTACAGTAAGTCCATTTAAATCGAGTCCATTACCACAAGAGTTTATCATAATACCTTCTTTGGCATCGAAACTTTCATTGCTTACATCACAATCTTTAATAAGAGGTATGATAGGCAAATTGAAATGTTTGGCAAAGGCATAGTCTCTACTGTCATGAGCTGGTACAGCCATAATGGCACCTGTACCATATCCAGCTAAAACATAATCGCTTATCCATATAGGTATATGTTTTCCATTCAATGGATTAATAGCATACGCACCTGAGAATACACCCGTTACGCTACGGTCTATCAATCGTTCTCTTTCTGTTCGATTTTTTATGCTTTCTATATAGTTATAAACCGCTTCTTTACAATCTGGTGTTACTATTTTTTCTACGTAATCGCTTTCTGGAGCCAAAACCATAAAAGTAACACCAAATATAGTGTCGGCACGTGTTGTGAATATAGTAAGTTCTACATCACTATCGGCCACCTTAAATTGCATTTCTGTACCTTCAGAACGTCCTATCCAGTTACGTTGAGTCTCTTTCAGACTTTCTGTCCAATCCAATTTGTCGAGGCCATCTAACAATCGTTGAGCATAAGCCGAGACACGTAAACACCACTGACGCATTATTTTTTGTTCTACAGGATAACCTCCTCTCACAGAAACACCTTCACTTACCTCATCATTAGCCAATACAGTACCTAATTGGGGACACCAATTAACCATCGTATTACCTAAGTATGCAATACGATAATTCATCAATATTTCTTGTTGCTCCTTTTCTGTTTTGGCATTCCACTCTTCAGCCGTAAAAGAGAGTTCTTCACTACAAGCAGCATTAATACCTTCTGTACCTTGGATAGCAAATTTTTTTACCAATTCAGAAATAGGTAATGCTTTTTGAACATCTTTACAATAGTAGCTTTCAAACATCTTTATGAAAGCCCATTGTGTCCATTTATAATAAGCGGGGTCGCAAGTTCTTATTTCACGACTCCAATCATAACAAAAGCCTATTTTATCAAGTTGCTCCCTATATCGGTTTATATTTTTTTCGGTTGTTACTGCCGGATGTTGTCCCGTTTGTATAGCATATTGCTCGGCAGGTAACCCGTATGAATCATACCCCATAGGATGCAATACATTAAAACCTTTCAGTCTTTTATAACGTGAATATATATCAGAGGCTATGTATCCAAGAGGATGCCCTACATGCAAACCAGCTCCCGAAGGATAAGGAAACATATCGAGTACATAATATTTGGGTTTCGATTCATCTTCTGTTACCTGATATGTATGATTATCCTTCCAATATTGCGACCAACGTTTTTCTATATCCTTAAAGTTGTATTCCATATTCTATCTCTTTTTTATAAACCAAGTTTTTTAGATATTTCAAGCATCCTTTCAATAGGTCGTATAGCCTTATTTGCCAATTCTTTTTCTACTTTTATTTCTGGTAGTTCGTAACGTAATGTATTGTAGAGTTTCTCCATTGTATTTAATCTCATATAACTACATTCGTTACATGCACAGGTACTATCTGCCGGTGGTGCCGGTATAAATGTCTTATCAGGACAATTTTTCTTCATTTCATGCAATATACCACTTTCTGTAGCTACTATAAAAGTGTTCTTTTCACTCTTTATCGCATATTTTAGAAGTGCTGCCGTAGAACCTACTTTGTCGGCCAATATAAGTACTGCTTTTTTACACTCAGGATGTGCCAATACTTCGGCATCGGGATATTGTTTTTTCAATGCTACTATCTTCTCTACTGAAAATTGTTCATGTACATGACAAGCTCCATCCCATAGTAACATATTACGACCCGTAATGCTATTTATATAGTTTCCTAAGTTTCTATCAGGTCCGAATATGATTTTTTCATCAGCTCCAAAACTCTCTACAATTTGTCGCGCATTAGTAGAAGTTACAACAACATCTGTCAAAGCTTTCACAGCAGCCGAAGTATTTACGTAAGATATTACTTTATAACCTGGATGTTGTTTTATAAAACGAGCAAAATCTTCGGCATTACAACTGTCTGCCAAAGAACATCCTGCATTCATATCCGGAATAAGAACTTTCTTATCGGGGCATAATATTTTGGCCGTTTCACCCATAAAATGGACACCACACATAACTAATATATCGGCATCTACCTGCGCAGCCCATTGCGCCAAAGCAAGACTATCACCCACAAAATCGGCTACATCTTGTATAGAGCCATCCTGGTAGTAATGAGCCAAGATGACAGCATTTTTTTCTTTCTTCAATTTTTTTATTTCGGTAACCAAATCTATACCATCAGGAATAGGAGCCGAAACATAGCCTTGTGAGATATTCACTTCAATCATATATTTTATTTTTCTTTTTTCTTACTTGATTCTTTATTTTTGATAATATGTTGTTAATAGCTACAATAATTTATGATACAAATATTTGTTTATTAAGTTATTAATATTGTATACCGTTTTATTTATAACTTATCAACATTATCACTTTTTCATAATCAATTAGTTAAGTCATACGATTAACTATTGTTTATGCCCAACAAAGTTAATAACTTTCTCTCATAGATGTTATGGAAAACAATAGTTTTTGGTGTTTATAAGATGTGTAATATATTGTTATTTATTCACATGGGAAAAGGGCTTAATTATGAATGTTGAAAAGTAAATATTTTTTATACCGAATAAACAAGGTTATAAACAACCTAATGAATATTATAATAAAACAGGTATGTATAGTTTTTATGTGAATGCTTATATTTGCATAGCAAATATAGTGTTGTTTTGAAACAGGTTCTGTTTTGTAAAAGCATGCTTATATAAATTATTTGCTTTTAATATAATATTATCTATTTGATTATCAACGTGAAAAAGAAAAGCATATTAGAATTGTCGAGAGTAAATGTTGTAGAATACAAGCATATTGAAAAAATAAGTTTGGTTATAATTCTTGATAATATAAGGAGTTTCAATAATGTAGGTTCTATATTCAGAACTTCTGATGCTTTTCTGGTTGAAAAAATAATACTTTGTGGTATTACGGCGGTTCCTCCACACCCTGATATACATAAAACAGCTTTAGGTGCTGAAGAAAGTGTAGATTGGTGCTACTATGAAGATACAGTTAGAGCCGTAGAAGATATGCAAAAAAAAGGTTATATTGTCTATGCAGTAGAACAAGTTAAGGGAAGTATGATGCTCAATTCATTGTTATTAGATAAGAATAGTAAATATGCCATAGTTTTAGGACATGAGGTAAAAGGGGTGCAACAACAGGTTGTAGATATGTGTGATGGATGTATTGAGATACCACAGTTTGGTACAAAACATTCTCTCAATGTATCAGTAACAGCCGGATTGGTAATATGGGATATGTTTAAGCAACTTCATCAACATTGTTGACAACTGTGTTTATAACATACCCTGTTCTACCAGTACGCATATTCTTTCTATATCTTTATCTTTTCCGGTGGGGTCCCATTCGCTTTTAAGGGTAACACCGAAAATTTTTCCGAAAGCTTGCCAAAAACCAGCTCTGAAACTACCCAAAAAGGCTCTTATTATTTCATAAGAAGATTGATTGCATTCGCGATTTACCAGTTTTATAAGCATTTTTCCTTGTGAAAAAGTAAGTTTTTTAAGTACAGGTTTATACTGTTCAAAAATCTCCTTTTCCATTTTTTCCAAGTGTTTTTGCCTCGACTTATCGTCGGGCAGTGTTTCCATGTACTGGTAGGTTTCTATTAATATGTTGTATATAAGTTTGGCATAGGGTAGGGTACGTTTTACATCACGTACTGTTTTCCAATAGAATTTTTCTTCCTTTTTGTTTTTGAATTTTTTGGGTGGGTATATAGTTACTGGTTTTATGTTTATGACTTTTACAGTGTCGCCTTCTATAACTGCGTAATAATAACTTTCGTAACAGCTTATGCGCAATAAAGGAACTTCCTCTGTTACGTTGGCTTTTGCTACAAAAAAAGGATATAGTAATGACAAAAATAATAGTATGATGTTTTTCTCTTTTATCATCGTTACAAATGTAATGCATGTCTATGAGTTATCAACAAAGATATATTATAATAAATATTCATTCCTGTAAATAAGTACTGTTTATATGATGTTGATATAACGGTAAAAAATATGTTTATAATGTGTTATATTATTGATATACAGATATTTGATAATTGTTGAAAAATGAAAGTTCAACTTGTTTACAAATTGTTTATAGAGTATGAAGTAAGAGTTGATAAGTGGTATTAAATAAGAATAGTAATAAACCTTTTTACAATTATAAATAGCAAAAGGTCATATATCATGATGAAAAAGACAGTGAATGACGAATGCAGAGTCAAGTGAAAAAAGAAGTTTTCAAGCTTGGTATATGTAAAGCTACAGTTTGTCTTATAAAGAGATAATGGAGTGGATAATTATAAGAAAAGTATTTAAATAAAAAAATCCGGACTGAAGCCCGGATTTTTCTTTTATAGAAATAACAAATTATTGTTTTCGTGGATGGTCTATATTATAATGCAATCCGCGACTCTCTTTACGTTCCATGGCTTGACGCATAATGAGGTATCCGGTATTGATCATATTGCGCAACTCACAGATTTCTTTCGATACTTTGCTTCTTTTGAAAAGACTTTCTGTCTCTTCATATAGAATATCGAGTCGTGTCCAGGCACGCTTCAATCGTAAGTCGCTTCTTACAATACCTACATAGGTACTCATGATTTGACCTACTTCTTTGACACTTTGAGTGATGAGTACCATCTCTTCAGGAAGACTTGTTCCTTCGTCGTCCCATTCGGGAACATCGGTGCGGAAATCGTAATGATCTATATTGGCAAGAGAATGTTTGGCTGCGGCATCGGCATAAACAACGGCTTCTATCAATGAATTTGAAGCCAATCGGTTACCGCCGTGTAATCCTGTACATGAGCATTCGCCTACAGCATAGAGACGTCTGATGGAAGAACAAGCATTGATATCTACTTTAATACCACCACACAGATAGTGAGCAGCAGGTGCAACAGGTATGTAGTCGCGTGTAATATCTATACCAAGGCTTTTGCATTTTTCGTAAATATTAGGGAAGTGACGACGTGTTTCTTCGGCATTTTTATGTGTCACATCGAGATATACATGATCTTCTCCTCTATTTTTCATTTCATTGTCTATGGCGCGAGCTACTATATCACGTGGGGCAAGTGATAAGCGTTTATCGTATTTTTGCATAAATTCTTTACCATCGCAAGTGCGTAGTACGGCACCATAACCGCGCATGGCTTCGGTTATAAGAAAACTGGGACGGTCGCCGGGATGATAAAGAGCTGTAGGATGGAATTGTATAAATTCCATGTCTTTTACTGTACCCTTTGCGCGATAAACCATAGCTATACCATCGCCCGTTGCAACCAATGGATTGGTCGTAGTTTGGTATACCGCACCTACACCACCGGTAGCCATCAGTGTTACTTTCGATAAGAAAGTATCTACTTCACCGGTTTCGAGATTGAGTATATAAGCTCCATAGCACTCAATATTGGGAGTCTGTCGTGTTACTGTAACACCAAGATGGTGTTGTGTGATGATTTCTATAGCAAAATGCTTTTCGAAAATAGTGATGTTAGGATGCTTTTTTACTGCTTTGATAAGGCTATCTTGTATCTCGGCACCTGTGTTATCTTTATGGTGAAGTATGCGAAATTCAGAATGTCCACCCTCTTTATGAAGATCAAAATCGCCCTTTTCGTTTTTGTCGAAATGAACGCCCCAGCTAATGAGTTCTTTTATTTGTGAAGGAGCTTCGCGTACTACTTTTTCAACGGCTTGTCTGTCGCTGAGCCAGTCGCCAGCAATCATGGTATCTTCGATATGTTTATCGAAATTATCTACCAACGTGTTGGTAACAGAAGCTACACCACCTTGTGCAAAAAAAGTGTTGGCCTCCTCGAGTTCTGTTTTGCAGACGAGAGCCACAGAACCTTTGTGAGCTACTTTCAGAGCATAACTCATGCCGGCTATACCTGACCCGATAATTAAAAAATCGAATTTCTTAACCATATATATAGTCTTTCAAGTTTGTTATATCCAATATATGCTGTGTAAGGGCACTTCCCGGCAAAGTTACACATAAAAGGCGAAGAATATATAGTATATAGGTCAACTATTTTGACCTGTTTGTCTCTGCTAAAGCGTTTTTTATGACTGAGATGTTCTTTATTGGTTTATTTGCATACTGAATAGAAAACTATTAATTTTGTAACGCATACATAAGAGTAACGGAAAACATATTGGTTATGATTATTGGTTATGATGCAAAAAGAGCGGCAACCAATTTTACAGGATTGGGCAATTATAGTCGTTATGTAATAGATACGATGGCACAATCGTGTCCGCAATATTACTTCAATTTATACATACCCGATACGTGTAACGAGGCAGCTTATAATAAGCTGTTGTTACGCAATAATGTGCTTTCTATATTGCCCGATACGGTGATAGGAGCATCTTATAAATCTTTGTGGCGTTCGTGGTTGATAAAAGACCAATTGGTAAGAGATAAGGTAAATTTGTTTCACGGATTAAGTAATGAGATACCCGTTGGTTTGAAAAAAACCCATGTTGCATCGGTTGTTACAATACACGATCTTATTTTTTTACGCTATCCTTCGTTTTATAAATTTATAGATCGCAGTATTTACAATGCTAAGTTTGCTTATGCTTGTCGTAATGCCGATAGGATAGTGGCAGTGAGCCAGTGTACCAAACGTGATATAGTAGAATTTTATCATATAGACCCCAACAAAATAGATGTAATTTATCAGGGTTGTGATCCTATATTTGGTCGCAGTGTAGCAGAGAGTGAAATGCTACGTGTTCGTATGGCGTATGAGTTGCCAGAAGATTTTATACTTAACGTAGGTACCATAGAAACTCGTAAAAATGTGTTGCTAGCCGTAAAGGCATTACCTAAGTTAGACCCTAAATATCATTTGGTGATAGTAGGACGTAAGACCTCATATGTAAACGATATTTATAAGTTTATAAGGGCAAATCGTCTTGGAGATAGGGTACATTTCATCCATGATATGGCGTTGCCCGATTTACCAGTTATATATCGTATGGCAAAGGCCTTTGTATTCCCGTCACGATACGAAGGTTTTGGTATTCCTATTATTGAGGCTTTGACTTCGGGTGTACCTGTGGTAGCAGCTACAGGTTCTTGTCTGGAAGAGGCTGGTGGACCTTCATCTCTTTATGTTGCTCCCGATGATGTGGATGGTATGGCTGCTGCATTACAACAGATATTGACCGATTCTACATTGCGTACCACAATGATAAATCATGGTAGGGAGTATGTGCTTCGTTTCGATAGTTCGCTTATGGCATCTGCTCTACTTGAAACGTATGGTAGTGTCATAGAGATGAAAAAAAGGAGAAAAAGTAATATATGATTGTTCTCTAATTTATAGAAAAGTATAAAATATCTTTGAATGCATTTTTAGGATTGGGATGATATAGCATTGAAAAGTTCTATCCATTTTGCTCCTACAACTTCAGGCAAATAGGATTTTGATTTTTCTATTATATTTTTTTGAATTTGTAATCTCTTCTCTTTGTTATTCATAAGAGAAAGCAAATTTTGTGCATATATTTCTTTGTCAAAAGGAGGTATTATTAGGCCGTTTATTTGATGAGGAGACAAGATGTATTTAACGCCTTCAGAGCAACCAAATGCCATGGGTACAACACCGTTGGCCTGTGCTTCTGTGAGTACAAGTCCCCATCCTTCAAAGACAGATGTCATACAAAGAATAGCTGCCTTATCATAGTATTCTTTAGGATTATTGCTAAAGCCTGCAAATTCTACATTCGTAAGGTTTAGTTTTTTGACTTGCGCTTCAAGATTTTCTTTTTCCGGTCCTTCACCTACAATGATTAATTTCCAATCATTGGTTTTACCTTTAAGTAAATTCCATATATCTATGAGCATGTCTACTCTTTTGTCGGCATAGGTGAGTCGTCCTACAAAAAGTACAATGTTTTGTTTGTTCAATACTATATTACGTACTGGCTTTTCGGAATTGTTTATGGCAAATAATTTATGAGAGTCTTTTATTTGAAGAGCCTTTTTTATTTGCTGTGAGTAACTGTCACATAGTGTAACATAGCCGTCTACCAGGTCATAGGCATGACGATATGCTTTATATATGCGTTTTTGATAAGTTTTGAAAGTATATATCTTATGTATGTCTATCAGGTAATATTGTAAAGCTTTTCCAATGGAGCGTTTCGATTTTGCCTTTTTCTGTTCTATTTTATTTTTTATTTCCCAAAAAGGCATGCCGTGATTGTAATAAACAATTTTCAGAATGGGGTTAATACTCTTTATATCTTTGATAGATTTTAGTAAATAGGCTTGTATAACCAGTATGTTTATATTTTTTTCGGCACTTTTTTCGGCTATGAAGCGTGCGTTGATATAACTGTCGGTATTGGTAGAATCGGGAAGAATAAAGACATTTACGTTTTTTGAGAAAGATGAGTCTTGAGGCAGTTTCTCAGGACTGTATTCTCGGGTAAATAGAAAGATGGTATATCCTTTAGTGATAAGGTATTCGCTTATATCGAGAGTGACACGTTCGGCTCCTCCTTTGGGAAAATATTCATGAAAAAACGCTATATTCATAAGTAGCTTTCTTTTTTTGCGGCAAAAATAGTCTAAATGTTCTGTATGTAGCTGTTTCTAATACTATTTTTTATGCATAAGCAATATTAATTTGCCGGAGTTTGGTATAAATATTATTTTTGCAACAGACATAGACGCGAGAAGTATGATAATTATCGATTGTGAGAAAATGAAGTATCCCAATACGGGGTTGTTTTTCTTTTGTGATATGCTTGTAAAGGCTATTATAGAGGAGAATAAAGGTGTGTATGATTTGGGTTTTTATGTTCCTCGCAAATATGTAGGCCGCTGGGGTGAAACGTTTTATTACCGGAGAAAAAAATTTGTGGACAAAATTGTAATGTTTAGTCCTGCTCAATGTCAGTTGTGGCACACTACTTTTCAATTGGCACATTATGTACCATGCAATGGAAAGGTGTTGCTTACGGTGCATGACTTGAATTTCTTGTATGAAAAGAATGAGCAGAAGCAAAAAAAATATATGAGAAAAATGCAACAGCTGGTCGACCGTGCTGACAGGATAGTTGCCATATCAGAATATACAAAACAAGATTTGCTGTCGCATATCAATATCGGAGATAAAAAAGTAGACGTTATATATAATGGTTGCAATGTATACGAGGGAGCTTTAGAAGAACCATCAGACTTACCGACCGGTGATTTTCTATTTACGATAGCAACGGTATTGCCCAAGAAGAATTTTCATGTATTGCCATGTCTGTTGCAAGGAAATAATTTTGAGCTTATTATAGCCGGAAATAAGTCGGATTATGTGAATATGATACTTGATGAGGCTCGTAAATATGGTGTAGAAGGACGGGTAAAAATAGTGGGCCCCATAGCTGAAGGCGAAAAACATTGGTATATGAAGCATTGTAAAGCTTTTTTGTTTCCGTCGATTGCCGAGGGCTTTGGATTACCAGTTATAGAAGCTATGGCATATGGAAAACCTGTTTTTTTGTCATGTCATACTTGTCTTCCAGAAATAGGCGGCCAGTGTGCCTATTATTTTAATAAAGATTTTGATAGGGACCTTATGTTGCAAGAATTTAATAATGGTCTTGACGATTTCTACGGTGATGAAGAAAGAAAAGCCGAAAAGATAAAGCAACGTGCCGCTCAGTTTTCTTGGAAGAATGCTGCCGATAGTTATTTGAACATTTATAGGGAGATGTCAGTTGCTAAATAACAGTGGAGTATAATTATGATAGGGGCATCAGTGAAGAATAAGCTCTGTTGGAACGATATGAATTTAGAATGTCGAATGGCATAGTCGAAAAAGTTAGTATTATTGTTTAGTATGCGTCGATGTGAAATAAATCCAGTGTATGCTTCTTCCAAGGAGCTGATTGATGGTATCCCTTCTCGCTTTGTGCGGGAAGGTGAGGTGTTATATCGATGGCGCAATTGCATTAAGAAAATTTCTATGGGAGATGGCAGGGTGTGGAATGTAAAATCGTTTAAAGTTCCGCATCTACTCAATAGGTTTATATACCGTTATTTTCGTAAGTCAAAGGCCGAGCGTTCCTATCATAATGCCTTGCGCCTGCTGCAATATGGAGTAGATACTCCTACGCCTATTGCTTATATGGTAGAACAAAATGTATGGGGTATATCACATAGTTACTATATTTCGGAACAGTTGACATACGATTGTGATATGCATAGTTTGCTCGATAAGCCTCCTGCCGACTTTGAGAAATTGTTGCGGGGTTATGCACAGTTTGTATATTCTTTTCATCACAAGGGTATCTATTTTCTCGATTTGTCGTTAGGAAATACGCTTATAGTGCGCAAGTCTGATGGTGAGGCCCGTTATTATTTGGTAGACCTTAATCGTACTTGGTTTTATGATAGACCGTTGACATGCCGCGAAGGTGTCAAAGGTTTTTGTCGTTTAGATACGGTTTGGAAAAACAAAGATTTTATACTTCATGAGTATGCCAAAGCCGGTGGCTATGAATATGCTGATGTATTGCGCAATTATAAAAAATGCGAAAGGCAAGACAATCTGCGCCGTGCTTTCAAAGATAGAGGTATAATAGGTTTTATCAAAATGTTCCTATTTGGCGATAATTCTTGAAGCCACCGATGCGACCTCCATTGGGTAGGAATCGCTCGATAGCTTTCAGTACACGGTATTTGGTGCCAAAGATTTTGCGTATGTCGGGAGCTTTTCCTTCGTATTGCAAGTACTGTCGGTAGGGACACGAGGCGATGCGTTCTTGCATGACGGCCGGGTGTTTCCCGTGGAACATAGGAAAAGCCGAAATGTTACCATAGTTGTATAGAGCTACTTTTTGTGCCGAAACGCCATCGCTTAGTAAAATTTGCTCAGCTTGTTTACCTCCCATTTTGCGAGGGTCGCGACACCATCCATAGTGAAATATATAGGCATTTTTTAGTAGTATACAGCGTAGTTTTTGGGTACCTTCGGTTTGCCAGTAATTTTTGTAATTGAAGTTTGGAATAATGCGAAACGATTGTGCATCGCGCCACGAGTGTATATCGGGTTGTCGGCGTACGATGCGTATCTCTTTAGGATAACCAAAGTGACGGGCGTCAATGTAATGCTCATAATCACCGTATAGATGTATGTACCGTAGCAGGAAGCCGTCGACATTTTTGTCGTCGATGTATTTGTTGCAAGCTTCGCGTATGATGGGTAATGCATCTTCGTGTAATACCTCGTCGGCTTGCAGGTAGATACACCAGTCGCCAGTGCATGCTTGCAAGGCGATGTCGGTCTGGTTGGCATATATCATTCCTTTTATGTTGTATCGGCATGAATCCCATTGGGTGTGTATGATTTTTATTTTGTCCGATTTTATGCTTGAAATAAGTTCATCGGTTTTGTCGTCGCTGTTACCTAAAGCAATGACAAATTCGTCGACAATGGGTAATACCGATTTTATGCTTTCTACGACGGGAAAGTCGTAGTTGATAGCGTTGCGAATAATAGTAAAGCCGCTTATTTTCATAGGTGGTGTAGATGATTAGATAACAAAGATACGAAATTCCTTTTTAGAAAATATTTCGTTGCATATAGTGCTTGCGCTCGTCGGGAGTAAACTTCTCTATGGCGTAGCGTAAAAGTGTGCGGGGTAGGGTGGCGTAACGAGGTTGTAAGTAATCGATGAGTACTTGTTTGTCTCTTTTTCCAACTTCTCGCAGCATCCAACCTACGGCCTTTTGTATAAGGTCGTGTGGGTGAGTGCGCAGTATATCGGCAATAGCAAGTGTGTCGTCAAAGTCGTTATTGCGTATGTAGGTATAAGTAGCGACAATGGCAATACGTTGTTCCCATAGCGAGCCGTTGCTGGCAAAGCGATATAGTAGAGAGCGGTCGGTGTGCAAGAGATGTTCTCCTACAATTTGTGGTGCCGAGAGATCTACTAAGTCCCAATTGTTGATGTAGGCTGTATTACTAATGTATGTATCGAAGATAGATTGTCGTTGGGCTTCGTCGGTGCGTCGGCTTTTGTACTTTGCTATCAAGCAAAGCAGTGCAGCTAGTCTTATTTCATGTATAGGGTTACGAAGTAGTGTAGTTAGTTCGTCGCATGAGAGGTGTGTGTAGTGTCGGGCTATGGCGCGGTTTTCGGGAACAGTCAGTCCTATGAAACGGTCGCCTTCGCCGTATTCACCAGGAGCTGTCTTAAAAAAAGATGAAAGAATGGCTATCTTCTCGGGATGAGCATTGGAGATGAGTTCCTGCTCAAAATCGTGAATAGTTGCTGTTTTTGTCATGAGCGTTCTATTGTTGTGTTGTAAAGATAAGAGTTTGTGCCGATGTAACGCTAAAATCTTTTGTTTTTTTCTGGCCGGGTATGCGGATAGATAAAAATATTTTATTCTCATGCACTTAAATATTGTCTATTTTTATGATTCACAGCGTATTATGATGTTTTTGAAATATCTTCTGTGTAACCATAAATAGGTGCTTTACTTTTTTGTTTTACGTTTTTTATAAGGTGTGGATTCTTTTCATGTCAAGTTTTGCTTAGTTATGGCAAAATTTGTAATTTTGATACTTGTATGATTTATGCACTCAGTCGTTTATGGTACTCAATTATATTTGGATAGGATTTTTCCTTGTAGCTTTTGTAGTTGCAATATGTCAGTCGGTATTCGCCGGTAACTACGATATATGGAGCGCAATAATGAACTCCTCTTTTGCTGCTGCAAAAAATGCTTTCGATATATCTATTGGACTAACCGGTGTATTGACTTTATGGTTGGGTCTGATGAAGGTGGGTGAGCGCGCCGGATTGGTGGCTGCCTTTGCGCGGTTGATGAGTCCGTTATTTTCTCGTCTTTTTCCGGGTATTCCTAAGGGGCATCCTGCGTTAGGCTCGATGTTCATGAATATATCGGCCAATATGCTTGGTCTTGATAATGCTGCCACACCTTTGGGCTTGAAGGCCATGCAGGAGATGCAAGAGCTCAATCCTAAGAAAGATACGGCAACAGATGCGATGTTGATGTTTCTTGTTCTCAACACCTCTGGATTGACGCTTGTGCCTATTGGTGTAATGACTTATCGTGCCCAGATGGGGGCTGCCAATCCATCGGATGTTTTTCTCCCAATTCTTCTGGCTACTTTTGCTGCCACCTTTGTGGCGTTGGTGGCGGTTTGTATAAAGCAGCGTATCAATTTATTCGATAAAGTATTGATAGGTTGGGGTGCAGGTTTTATTTTGGCGATTGGCGGATTAATGTTTTTCTTATCACAGCTTACTCAGGAGCAGGTTGCCCACATATCGTCTGTTTTTTCCAATGCACTGCTTTTTACTATTATAGTTGCCTTTATAGGTGTGGGGCTCTATAAACGTATAAATGTTTATGAGAGTTTTATAGAGGGTGCTAAGGAAGGCTTTAAGACAGCTGTTACTATCATTCCTTATTTGGTAGCTATTTTGGTAGGCATAGCCGTGTTTCGTGCATCAGGAGCAATGGATTTTGTGGTCGATGGCGTGCGTTATGTCGTGGCTGCTTGTGGATTGGATACGTCGTTTGTCGAGGCATTACCTACTGCCTTTATGAAGCCCTTAAGTGGTAGTGGTGCTCGTGGTATGATGGTAGATTGTATGGCAACTTATGGTGTAGATTCGTTTGTGGCCAAGGTTGCGGCAACTATCCAAGGGTCTACAGATACCACTTTCTATATTCTAGCTGTCTATTTTGGTAGTGTAGGTATACGCAAGACACGCTATGCGGTAGGATATTCGCTTCTTGCCGATGCCGCAGGTATTATTTCGGGCATTGCATTGGCTTATTTCTTTTTTGGTTGAGTTTTGTATGCTCTAAGTTCTTAACTTTGCAATCGCTTTGAATTTATAATATTCCTGATATGGCTATAACCTATTGTGCAGAAAGAGTGAAAGTACCCCCTTTTAGAAGGAGAGAAGTTTCATCGTGGATACGCGATGTGGCTGCGAAGTATGGAAAAAAGTGTGGTGATATTGCTTATATCTTTTGCGATGATGAAAAGATTTTGGAGGTTAATCGAGCTTATTTGCAGCACGATTATTATACCGATGTCATCACTTTTGATTATTCCGAAGGTAATGTGATTTCAGGCGATATCTTTATTAGTCTCGATACTGTAAAAAGTAATGCTTTGCAGTATGGACAACCCTATGAAACAGAGGTTTATCGTATTATTATACATGGAATTCTGCATCTTTGCGGTATCAATGATAAAGGGCCTGGCGAGCGGGAAAAAATGTCGGCTTGCGAAAATGAGGCCCTTGCTATGCTGCAAAAGTAATGTTGTGTTGAAGTATTCAATTTGCTTGTTTCAAACAAAAGCCTTATATTTGAAAGTAATATCGTTGAACGATGGATTTTAATTACGATGTAATCGTAGTAGGTGCTGGTCATGCAGGCTGCGAAGCTGCATCTGCTGCTGCCCGGTTGGGTTCTAAAACGCTGCTTGTTACTCAAGATATGAACAAGATCGCGCAAATGAGTTGTAACCCTGCTGTTGGCGGTATAGCTAAAGGTCAGATTGTTAGGGAGATAGATGCTCTTGGAGGGCAAATGGGCATTATTACAGATATGACGGCAATACAGTTTAGGATGCTTAATCGTTCTAAAGGACCTGCCGTTTGGAGCCCTCGTTCTCAAAGCGACCGCATGCGATTTAGTGAGAAATGGCGTTCTGTGTTGGAGAATACCACCAACCTTTATATGTGGCAAGATACCGTATCGCGTCTTCTTATTGAGAAAGGCGAGATATGTGGTGTCGTTACCAAGATGGGGGTTACTTTCAGTGCACGAAGCGTGGTGCTCACTAATGGTACGTTTCTCAATGGACTTATTCATATCGGTCCCGTACAATTGCCGGGAGGTCGCATATCTGAGACCGCCTCGTACGGCTTATCCGAGCAGTTGGCCGAGCTGGGATTTACTGTGGGTCGCATGAAAACTGGTACGCCTGTAAGAATAGATGGAAGAACGATACATTTTGACGAATCCATCGAACAAAAAGGCGATAACGATTTCCATAAGTTCTCGTATCTCGATTTTTCACCACGCCCATTGCGCCAACGTAGTTGTTGGACTATATATACCAATGAGCGTGTTCATGACATATTGCGCAAGGGGCTTCCCGATTCACCACTTTATAATGGGCAAATAAAGAGCATTGGACCGAGATATTGTCCCAGTATCGAGACGAAGATTGTGACTTTTCCCGATAAAAGCGAGCATCAACTTTTTCTCGAACCCGAGGGCGAGACAACGCAAGAATATTACCTCAATGGCTTTTCGTCGTCACTGCCCATAGATATACAGATTGCAGCTTTACAGCAGATACCGGCTTTGCGCAATGTGCGTATTTATCGTCCCGGATATGCAATAGAGTATGATTATTTTGACCCTACACAACTTTTGCATACGCTTGAGACTAAACTGGTGAAAAGACTCTTCTTTGCCGGTCAAATCAACGGTACTACCGGTTATGAAGAGGCTGCAGGGCAGGGTATTGTTGCCGGTATAAATGCTCATATAGCTTGTCATGGAGGTGAGCCGTTTACCCTAGGACGTAATGAAGCATATATAGGTGTGCTTATTGATGATTTGGTGACCAAAGGTGTTGATGAACCCTATAGAATGTTCACGTCGCGTGCTGAATACAGGATATTATTGAGACAAGATGATGCCGACGAACGGCTTACACGTCGCGCTTACGAGTTGGGTTTAGCTTCGGCTGAGAGGAAGGCTTTACTCGATACAAAGCTGTCGACGATTAATGATTTGATAGAGTTTGCTCATTCATATTCGGTACGGCCTTCGCATGTCAATGCAGCGCTCGAAGAGCATTCTCTTCAACCGTTGCGTCAAGGCGTCAAACTCTATGAGCTTTTGATGCGTCCTCAAATGAGTTTTGCTATCTTGTCGTCTATTTTGCCTGCGCTGCGTACTCGTCTTGAGTCTATTTCTTCTCGACGTGATGAGATTGTCGAGGCCGCCGAAATACGTATTAAGTATAGTGGCTATATAGAGCGCGAGCAACTCATTGCCGACAAGATATCGCGGTTGGAAAATATAAGGATAAAGGATAAATTTGATTATCTTTCCATCCATCAAATATCTACTGAGGCTCGCCAAAAATTGCAAAAGATACAGCCCGAAACGATAGCCCAGGCAGCTCGTATTCCGGGCGTCTCGCCCAGTGACATAAATATATTGTTGCTGCTATTGGGAAGATGACTGTTTCACGTGAAACATAGTTTTAGTGAGGTTGTGTAAATATCTGGAAATATATAAAGTAACAAACATATAGAAACAAACTTATGAACTTGGAAAATCTAAAAGGTCTTATTCGTGACATCCCCGATTTCCCTAAAAAGGGAATTCTTTTCAAGGATTTCACTACTGTCTTTAAGGACAAGGACGCGTTGCATGATCTTACCGAATACATGGCTTCGATGTATGCCGGTAGGGGTATAACGAAAGTGGTGGGCATAGAGTCGCGCGGCTTTATCATGGGCCCTATCATTGCAGAAAAAATTGGTGCCGGCTTTGTTCCTATGAGAAAGCCAGGGAAGTTGCCGGCTGAAACCTGGAGCGAAAGTTATACCAAAGAGTATGGCACTGATACGATAGAGATACATGTTGATGCTTTGGACGAGAATGATGTGGTGCTGTTGCATGACGATTTGTTGGCTACGGGCGGAACCATGTATGCTGCATATTTGTTGGTAAAACGGTTCAATCCTAAAAAAATCTATGTGAACTTTATTTCGGAATTGCTCGACTTGAATGGCCGTGCCATGTTCCCTAAGGATGTAGAGATAGAGACCTTGATTAAATATTGATGTTGTGCCTGCCACCGACCAACATATAAAAGATATTCTTGCCCTCTTGCCCGAGACACCGGGTGTGTATCAGTATTTCGATAAAGAGGGCAAGATTATATATGTAGGTAAGGCAAAAAATCTGAAAAGAAGAGTTTCGTCATACTTTAACAAAGTACATGAGGACTCTCCTAAAACCAGAATTCTGGTGCGTCATATTGCCGACTTGAAGTATATTCTTGTCGATACGGAAGAAGACGCACTGCATCTTGAAAACTCTTTGATAAAGAAGTATAAGCCTCGCTATAATATTCTGCTCAAAGATGACAAAACTTATCCGTGGATTTGTGTAACCAATGAAGATTTCCCTCGTGTATTCCTTACACGTAGGGTAGAACGTAAAAGTGGTGCTAAGTATTATGGCCCTTATGCGCATGTACACATCGCTAAAACGGTACTCGAACTTTTACACGAACTTTTCCCCTTACGTACCTGTCGGTATGCTCTTACAGCCGATGCTGTAGAAAAGCATAAGTATAAGCTTTGCCTTCAATATCATATAAAACGTTGTATGGGGTGTTGCGAGGGTCTTATTTCTCGCGAGACCTATGCGGGATACATTGATGCCGTAAAACAAATACTCAATGGCAATACACAGCAGTTGAGCAATGTGTTGCTACAAGAGATGCAAGAGTTGGCATCGCAGCTTCGTTTTGAGGAGGCACAGGAAGTGAAACAACGTTATGAGTTGGTAGAGCGTTATAAGGCCAAATCTGTTGTCGTGAGTACAACAATACACAATGTCGATGTCTTTTCTTATGATGAGGATGATGCGCTTGCATTTATTAATTATATGCATGTCAAGGCGGGTTCTATAGTACAATGTGTCACTATAGAGTATAAGAAAAAACTCGATGAAACGGCCGCTGAAATTTTGGCTCTTGGTATTGCAGAATTACGCTCACGTTTTGGTAGTGATACGCGCGAAGCTATTGTACCGTTTCTTCCTGAAACTGAGTTTTCCGATTTGCGTTTTATTCTTCCGGAGCGGGGTGATAAACGCAAGTTGCTTGATATTTCGCTGCAGAATGTGCGGCAGTACAAGATAGATAGGTTGAAGCAATCGGAGAAACTCAATCCGGAGCAGCGTGCTACCCGCATATTATCGCGTTTGCAGAAGGATTTTCGTCTCAACGAACTTCCCGTACACATAGAATGTTTCGATAACTCCAATATTCAAGGTACCAACCCGGTGGCTTCATGTGTCGTTTTCAAAATGGCGAAACCATCGAAAAAAGATTATCGTCACTTCAATATCAAGACAGTTGTCGGTCCCGATGATTTCGCATCGATGCGCGAAATTATCTATCGTCGTTACCATCGTTTAGTAGAAGAGGGGCAGCCATTACCACAGCTTATCGTGGTTGATGGAGGTAAGGGGCAGTTGAGTGCCGCTGTTTCGTCATTGGACGAGTTGGGTTTGCGGGGCAAGATAGCTATTGTAGGCATTGCTAAGAGACTCGAAGAAATATATTTTCCAGGTGATACGGTGCCGCTTTATATCGATAAGAATTCTGAGTCGTTGCGGTTAATACAGCATTTACGCGACGAAGCACACCGTTTTGGTATCACACATCATCGTAATCGTCGCAGCAAGTCGCAAACAGTGTCGGTTCTGGATGGCGTAAAAGGGGTGGGCGAACAGTCTCGAGACAAACTGTTACGGGAC
>ULQP01073355.1_pt1 | contig 106314 bp, 100 predicted proteins | sample 1954571 | NCBI WGS metagenome assembly ULQP01 (sample SAMEA4835657, study PRJEB28245) | human gut metagenome | biome: gut microbiome; material: fecal sample | place: Denmark | collected 2008 | reverse complement strand
CAAACGAATATTTATGGAAATCATTTAGGAAGTTGGAATTTTTCACTTACCTGGTATGCTTCACAGGACTGGACGGTTCGTCCTTATTATGAACATTATTTTGAGGATCATTCACAGATGTTCGGGGAGTATGGCTGGAAAGACTGTCTGGCGGGAGTGGAAATAACGTTACCGAAGAATCCGGTGATCGGTAGTTTCGTTTATGAATATATTTCAACAAAGGATCAGACCGGTCCTGTTTATTGGGATCATACACCAGAAATACCAGAACAGGTAAGTGGAATAGACAACTATTATAATCATGGTATTTATACCGGTTGGCAACATTGGGGGATGGGAATTGGCAATCCGCTGGTTATGTCTCCAATCTATAATGCAGATGGTGATATAAGTTTTAAGAGTTCGCGTATACAGGGACATCATTTCGGGATCATGGGAAATCCTTGTGCCGATTTGCAATATCGTATCCTTTTATCCGTTACACGTAATTGGGGAACTTATGGCGTACCATTTTATGAAATCAAAAAGAACGGAAATGCTTTAGCTGAATTGAAATATACTCCCCACCAATTGAAAGGTTGGGATTTTACAGCATCGTTGGGTATAGATCGGGGAGCGATGTTGGGTAAAAGTGCCGGTGGCATGTTAACAATCAGAAAAACAGGATGGATACGATGAAAAGATATATAATAGGTGCGTTGCTACTGTTGATGGCTGGCGCTTGTGGAAAAATGCCGATTAATGGCGACCTGGATGGTCGCTGGCAGATCATGAAGATAGAATATGCGTCGGGAGAGGAAGAGATGCCGGAGCGGGCTTACTATAGTGTTGCTTTGCATACAATCAACTTGATGAAGGTTGATGTAACCAGTCAGACCGGCAATATGGAATATACCGGGGATTCACTTTTTGTGGTTATGCCAATCAGTAAAGTTGAAGACTTATTGCCATTTGGCATGAACGGAACGGAGCAACGTTTTGGCGTCAAAGAATTAACATCGAAGCATCTGGTTCTGCAATCGGATTATGCCCGGTTGGAGTTCAGGAAGTTTTGAAAACAACAAAAACAAATAACAATATGAATATCGTAATCAGAAATGTATTATTGGGGGGATTACTGTGGTTGGCGGTTCCATTGTCGGCGCAGGTACCCCAGGATTTGATTGATAAGGCGAAAGCCGCGGGTATGACGGATGACCAGATTCGCCAGGAGATAAATAAACGGATGGGACAGTCCGGAGCGGAACAGACTACGCGTACGGCATCGGATGCAGTGGTTACAGATCGTACGGTTGCTATTCCGGATGGAAAGGTGATACCTCCTCTGGATGCTCAGCGAGAAGCCAATCGTCCGGCAGGAGATTTAAGTGGAACCGTGTTTGGTCGCGAAATATTCTCGAACAAGAACCTGTCCTTTGAGCCGGATCTGAATGTGCCGACTCCCAAAGGATATGTTTTATCAGCTGGAGACGAATTACTGATCAATGTCTGGGGAGATTCTGAACTGAATCTGAAACTGAAGGTTTCTCCCGAAGGAACAATTCTGATCCCTAACCTGGGACCTGTCTCTGTCAGCGGATTGACAATCGGTGCTGCCGAGAACCGTATCCGACAGGAATTGGGACGGATCATGTCTACCTTGTCGGGAGATACGGACGGGGCTAATACGTTTGTTTCCGTTAGCCTGAGTCAGATACGTAGTATCAAAGTGAATATAGTAGGAGAGGTCGTTGCTCCGGGGACCTATACGCTTCCTTCGTTTGCTACTTTGTTTAATGCGTTGTATGCAGCAGGTGGTGTGAATGAGATCGGTTCGCTTCGTGGAATCAAAGTTTACCGGAATAGTAAGGAGGTAGCCAGCCTGGATGTGTACGATTATTTGTTGAACGGCAAATACAATACGAATATCCGTCTGGAAGAAAATGATATGGTGATTGTTTCTCCTTATGACCAGCTGGCTGTGGTACAGGGAAAAGTAAAACGTAACCGTATTTTTGAGTTGAAAAAGGGGGAAACGCTCTCACAACTATTGAACATGGCCGGCGGTTTTACCGGAGATGCCTATAAAAAAGATGTCCGTGTCAAGCGAAAAGCCGGTAGCCGCTACCAGATAGCTACTGTTACGGAAGATAAATATCCGACTTTTGCGATGATGGACGGCGATTCTTTGTTGGTGGATTCTGTGATTCCTTTCTACGAAAACCGTCTGACAGTGACAGGGGCCGTTTGGCGTCCGGGAGAATATGAATTGAATGGTATGGTTCATACGGTCCGTCAACTGGTTGATCAGGCAGCTGGTTTGAAAGGAGATGAGTTTGCCGGTCGTGCTCAGATCACCCGTTTGAATCCGGATTTTACAACGACTGTCATAGCCGTAGATATCCGTGGTATCCTGAATGGTACTGCTCCCGATATGGAACTAAAGCCGGAAGATCAACTCTATATCCCTTCTTTCTTTGATTTGAGAGAACCTTATACGATCAAAGTAAGTGGTGCGGTAAATTACATTGATACGGTTCTTCCTTACCGGAATAACCTGACAGTGGAAGATGCTATTATGATGGCTGGCGGTTTAAAGGAATCCGCAGCAACAGTGAATGTGGAAGTAGCCCGTCGTATTAAGGATACAAAGACGTACGAAAATACTAACCGTACAGCAGAAGTATTCAATTTTGAATTGAATGACAATTTAGGACTGATACCGGTGAATGGAAAAAATGGTGATACTGTTTTTACGCTGGAACCGTTTGATGAAGTGTATGTGCGTTTCTCACCAGGTTATCAGGAACAACAGGTGGTGAAGGTAAATGGTGAGATTACTTTTTCCGGCGATTATGTATTGGCCGAAAAGAACTCCCGTCTGAGTGATATTATCACCAAAGCCGGAGGAATAACTCCCGATGCCTATGTAAAAGGGGCAAGCCTGAAACGCCAGCTGACAGAAGATGAGATGCGCCGCCTGGAAACTCTGCTGCAACTGAGTGCAAATAAGCAAAGCCGTGATTCGGTTGCCTTATCATTGGAAAACATTAAAGACTACTCTGTAGGTATCGATTTGGAAAAAGCCCTGGCGAATCCGGGAAGTGCGCATGATGTGGTGCTACGTGATGGGGATGAACTTTATATTCCGCAATTCCAGAGCACAGTGAAGATAAGTGGAGCTGTAACTTATCCGAACAGTGTGACTTATACCAATGGTATGTCTGTGGGAGATTGCCTGTCGCAAGCCGGTGGTTATAATGATATTGCCCGTAAATATCCGATCGTAATCTATATGAACGGAAAGGTGGCAACGACAAAGAAAAGCTTTATCTTCTTCAAACGTTATCCGAAGGTTGAACCCGGATGTGAAATTGTCGTTCCGACCAAGACACAGCGTGATCGTAAGACCAGCCTGGCAGAAGTTCTGAGCATAGCTAGTTCAACCACTTCGATGGCAGCCATGGTGACCTCTATCATCAACACGCTGAAATAATTTTCAATTTTCAATCTTTAATTTTCAATTAACAAGGTGGATATGATTCAAATGAACGCTCCTGATATGGATACAAACGAGCAGGAGATAGATTTAATAGAGTTGGCTAAACGGCTATGGGGAGAACGTAAGTTCTTGTTCAAATGTTGTGGAGTCGCGATAGTTGTAGGATTGGTGGTCGCTTTCAGCATACCGAAAGAATACAGTACGACAGTAAAGCTGGCACCAGAAACGTCTGATCCGTCCAAAAAGATGGGAAATTTGGGTGGTCTGGCTGCTATGGCTGGTATAAACCTGGACAGTTCTTCGGCTGGTTCGGATGCCATCTCCCCGGACTTGTATCCGGATGTGGTACAAAGTATTCCTTTTCTGTTGGAGTTGTTTCCGGTACAAGTTGAGAGTGAAAAAGGTGATTACTCGTCGACTTTGTACGAATATATGGATGATCATCAGAAAAGTGCATGGTGGAGTTATGTGATAAAGGCTCCTTTCAAATTACTTGGTTGGGTGAGGGGATTATTCTCAGAAGAAGAACTTTCCGGTAAGGGAGAATTAACATCTTTCCGATTAACCAGAGAACAGGATGGCGTAATACAAGGATTGCAGAAACGTATCTCTGCCTCCGTGGATAAAAAGACATTGGTAATAACAGTCTCTGTCCAGATGCAGGATCCTTTGATTTCGGCAAGTCTTACTCAGATAGTCGTGGAAAAGCTTCAGGGATACATCACCAATTACCGTACACAGAAGGCCAAGCAGGATCTTGAGTTTACAGAAAAGGTATTTGGAGAAGCTCGTGAGTCTTATTACAAGGCCCAACGTGCGTATGCCGCTTTTGAGGATGCGAACAAGAACATCATCTCTGCCAGTTACCGCACCGAGCAGGAGCGTCTGAAAAATGAAATGACACTGACCTTCAATGTTTACAATACGTTGGCCCAGAAACTGGAGCAGGACAAACTTCGTGTCCAGGAACAAACTCCGGTCTATACGGTGATCAGCCCGGCAACGGTGCCATTAAAGCCTGCTTCACCTAAAAAGCCACTGATACTTATCGGCTTTGTTTTTTTAGCTCTGTTCGGTGGTATCGGATATTTGTTTGTGAAGGATATGTTTGCGAAAAACAAACAGGCAGAGGAAGATTGCTTCTCGGTGGAATGAAATAGAATATTTCTTATAATTCAAATTGTATAAAATATAAGCCGGTAAGGGTAATCCTTGCTGGCTTTTTTTGTGTTCATTTTTACGTTCATGCCGTTTATTTTGTAGTTAGCTGTGCAATTTAGGTTGTCTGCGGATAAAATTTGTTGTTTTCTGTTTTTTGGGGTATTTTTCTACTCTGTAATAAAATATTATAATATTTAAAATGTTTGTTCTATGAATGCTGAAAAACAATATAAGAGAGTATTTTCTAATGTGGTTCTCCCTGTTCGAAATGTGGAAAGAGTGAGTTTTGTGGATAACAGATCAGATTCTGTTACTCAGGCAAAGTTGATAACATTTATTCAGAAAAAGGGTAGTAATATAAAGCAAAGAAAAATAGACTATGGCAATGAAGTGAGTAATTTAAATTCAGAAATGAGTATTCCTGGTGGATGTAAATTGTATCATGCAACAAAAGATTCTAATAATGTTTATTCAATTCTAGATAATGGTGTTGATGTTAGACGTTCTCTTTCAACACAACTAGGAAAAGGTTTTTATACAACATGGTTTCAATATGCTGATAATAAATATGGCTCTTTTGTTTTACGGTATACAGTTACGCAAAAAATGAATGGACAACAAGTTTATTCCCATAGTATAAAAGATGCAAATGCGAAAGAAATGAGAGATAATCAAAATTATAAAGAAGTGTGGGATGTTCAGAATGATTTTTTATACACACCAGAACTTGATATTACCATAGATGGACAGGATATTCCACATCAAGTAAAAATAACAGAAAGCGGTGTATCTAAAATACAACTTGAATCAATTCTTGTAGATAAAGATGTTTATACAATAGAACAGTTTCGGGAAAAATATAAACCGAGACCAAAGATCGATTTATCGGCAATAAAAAGACGAAAATAATCATTATATTCTCTTTTTGTGTAGAAAGCATAAATAAAAAAGTGATGCACACTAATGTACGTCACTTTTTTATTAGTTGCGGAGGCAAGACTAACGTTTCGTCTTAATCTTCAATATGTTAAATCTCTTTGTTACCTACAATTTACCTACAATAAGTAAACATAGTGTTAGTACTTATCATTTGTATAATCTGCGAACTCCTTCAAGTTCATATATTTTTGTTGAGAAACAGGTTTACAAAACTCAAATCGCAGATCGTGATCATATTCTTCTAAAACATCTACATAATGTTGTATACATTCAAAGGTCGTTTGGTTTGCAAATTCAGGTAATGTTTGCAAGTCATTCATATTGAGAATATACAATCTTTCTCCAGATACGTAATCATCTGTTTCGTAGTCAAATACATAATTTTCGTTTTCGTTACAAACGGTATGTATTATTTGATTCATTAATCCATCTCCGGAAGATAAAACAGCTATTTGTATACTGAATGACAAGTTTCCTGCTTCAATGGTACCATAAATCAATGATATGATATTTCTATATTCGAATTTATAATACTTCTCTTTTTTATCATCGTTAGTTCGATAATTTTTACCAATTCCAACCAGATAGGTGTTAGATGGAGAAAAGACAGCATCTACTTGCATGTCATACACTTTGTCTCTTCCCTTCTCATTCCCTTGCGTTCTTATTAATCCTCTTATTTTCATGGTATTTTGTTTTTATTATAGTTAAACAATATTGAAACTTTCATTTGTCCGATCCTGTAGCATCGGCACATTTTGCATCGTTTTCCGGGAGGGCATTGTCTTTTTTAAGCATTGATATTAAATCATCAATTTGCTTATCCTTTCGAGTCAAACTGTCTGCCTGTTTTTTTATTACTTCCCAAACCTCTTTTGAAACAGTGAAGTTCTCTTTCCCTTGCATTGATGATTGGACTGCAGTTTGGCACATTTCACCTTCTCCTGTTAATAGCCAGTTTACAGAAATATTAAAATATTGAGCAATTATAGTTGCTTTTTCAATGGATGGACTCTGTTTGCCTGAAAGATAGTTTTCAACAGAGACTCTTGATACAGTTGTTTCTTTTCCGATTCTGTATGTTGTAACATGCTGATTATTAACAGGTATATTGTCTATTAAATATTTTAGTCTGTCTTTGAACATTGTAGAAGATATGCTAATAATTATTAATTATGAAATTATAATTGCTCAATATTTCTTGTTTGTGAAATTATAATTGCATATTTGCATTGCGTTACAAATAGCAACGTCACGAAGTTACACAAAACGCAATGAAGTAAAAAGAGTATTCATTAAAAACTTACAAAAATGGCATTTAAAGACTATGTAGATTCTCTCCCTAATTTGAGAGATGAAAAGATTAAGGAGATTGCAAAAGCGACCTGTTCACATATAAACACAGTGTATCGCTGGATGAATGGTTCCATAACTCCGCCGCCTTTGAAGCAAAAGGTTATTTCTGAGGTAACAGGATTACCTGTAGAACAATTATTTCCAACAACTAAAATTAATAGACATGAGAACATTGATTAATGCTACTGAAGCAAAAAAACGCTCAAAAATATTTCAAGAAAATTATTCTGCAAACAAGGAATGCAGAGTGGAGGAAGCGATAAAAGTTGCTCTTGTAAATATAGACAGAAAGGTAAGACTCAGTTCCAGTAGAGGACTGAAAAATATATCTTGTATTGTTGATGAAGAGATTCGTGAAGAACTGAATCATACATTAATAGAATATGGATATGCTGTTGCGTTTCGACTTATTGGAGGTAATCGTGTTAAGTTTTTTATAAGCTGGTAATACTATGCTTCGACTCCAAGAAATAGAATTTTACAACACTCCGGACTGCGAAGTGATGATTAAGCCTAAAGGAGAACCAGTTCGTGTTCTGACAGAAACGGGGAAGGAAAATCGGGAATTCATATCTTCCTTCATCTCTCATTTGGTCACGTTCTACCCAAAAGCATGGGAGGCGTTAAGCTGTCTGTATTCTAAAAAGGAGCCTAATCGGTTGAATTATGAATATTGGATTGTCAGTAGATTCATTCGGTGCAACTTTGGAGAGTATGATGCAAGTAGTCCAGATATAGATATTTGGGGGAAGTTCCATTTTGAGGAGGTAAAATGTCCTATAAGAAATGAATGCCCTTTAGCTGGTATTGTCTGTAAACCAGAATTTAATACGACATTGACTTTTAGAGAAATGAATGTACTCAGACTAATTATACAAAAATATAAGGTTGAAGAAATTGCTATGAAACTTCATATTAGTCCACATACTGTATCAAATCATCTTCGAAATATACATGAGAAAACGTTTACACGGACTATCGCAGATTTGGTGGATTATTGGCATACTAATAGCTTGAAATAAATGTGTATACAGAAAAAGATAATACAGAATTTGGAAGGCTTTGATGTTATAGTGTTGATTAATATTTTGTATGATAGTTTAGTATGTAATGTTGATATGAATCTTTATTCCATAGTACGAAAGAAGACCATTTAAAAAATATTGGAGGATGTAAGTAATGGCTAGAAAAATAATTCAAATTTCAGGAAGTAACCTAGTAGGGTATAGCTCATTTATTGAGGATTTATTTACTGGACCTGGTATCCGGGTAGAAAGAATCAATAAAGATTTTATCGAAATACGGTTTAAGAGATTCTTTCCTAAGAAGCTGCTAAATGAAAAGATTCAAAAATTAGAAGCAAAACTTAAGGAAGATGGCCGGATATGAGCAATACAGAATGACGGATTGGGGGTGGATTGAAACTTACCAGCATAAAATGGGCTCAGAACAGTTCCGGACCTATAGAGATTGTGTACGCTCTTCTACTTCGAATGAAACCAGGGGAATCTTTCGATATAGAAGCAAAAGTGAAAGTAGAGAACATTGATTTGTTCATCAAAATAGTATGTTCTTTCATCACTGAAGATAATAATAACTACGATTTTACAACCGATTATAAAAAAGTAAGATGCCATGCCAAAAGAGACCTGGAGTCCTGCAGACATAAAATTTCTGAACGAAAAATGGGAGCTGCTAACTCCGAAGCAGATAGCGGATCACCTAGGGAAAACGGAGAATGCAGTGAATCTCTACATTCACCGGAAACGATTAACTCACCAAGATACGGCTAAAAAGAATCTTCTTAAAGAAATGTTAAGTATGCGTTTTATCAGACCGGAATTATTTCATCCGGATCGGCGTTTTCTAAACGATGTAGGTATGACGCAGGTACGTTTTTGGAGAGTTTATCGGGGAGAAACACCTTTATCGACAAAGGAGTACATAAAAATCGCAAGTGTATTGGAAATTTCATTGGAGAAGGCCTTTGAAGCTAGACAGTTGAAATTGTTTGATGATAACAAAGAAGAATGAGTACTGAAATAAAACAATCACCTATAATAGCCTATTATCTGCAGAGACTGAAAGATGTCGGTTTAATGGAAGAGAATAACCGTCGGCAAGTCTTTAATGCGGATGGTCGACCACAAACGATACCTATATTCTGCTATAAAGAGGATAAAGATTGGCTGGAGATACCTTATGTTCGTCCCGATGGCACACAAGAGTTCTATGCAGAAGGGAAAAAAGAGGATATCCCATATACCCGAATCCGATATAGAATACCGCGAGAATATAAGGACACCGAAGGTCGAATAAAAAAGCAAAGATATAATCAGCCTCCCAAGACCGGTGTCCGGGCCTATTGTCCACCAGCAATTGTCGAAAAGTATAGGAAGCAGGAAAGTATTCAGACGCTGATAATTGTTGAAGGAGAGTTTAAGTCGATCGCCGGATCCGTAAATGGAATGGATATCATGGGGATCGGGGGGATGCAGAATTACTGTAACAAAGAAACGAATGAACTGGAGGCTAATATAAGCCAGGTTATCAGAACCTGTAAAGTTCAAAATGTGATCCTTCTTCTTGATGCTGACTGTCTTAGAGTTGAATATAAAGATAAAAAGGATCTTGCTACCCGTCTACAGAATTTTCATAGTGCGGTTACTCGTTTTTCAGAGCTTGTAAGACCATTCGATGTCGATTTATATTTTGCTCATGTCCAGACGAAATATCTGGGGACGGCAAAAGGTCTAGATGATTTATTAGCTCTTCCTGGCGTAGATAAAGAACGGGTGAACCGGGAGCTGGAGAAACTGTCTACTGGAGAGAAGATATATTTTTCTGTTCAGCGAATTACGGCAAGCAGTACATCCAAGCTCATGAAATACTTTCTCCTGGATAATGTCAGTGAGTTTTATGAAGCAAACAAAGAAGTTATTCAGGATAAACCGTTTATCTATAAAGGTAGTCGATATTATTGGGATGGGAGCAAAGTCGTTAATGCCTGGTATGATGATGCCCGACAATATTTACGAGTTGGCATCTCTTTTTATAAAAAGGTATGGAAAATTAATCCTCATAAGGATCCTACTCACCAGAAGCCGCAACTGATTCTGGAACCTTGGCAAGTCGGAGAAATAAATCGGGACTATTCAAATAGCAAGACATTCATTCAATATATACCGAAATATGATCAGTTTTGTAATCTTCCGGATAACACGAAAAATTACAAACGTATCGTAGAAATTGAGCATGAGGGCATTTTGACTCGGTGCTATAACATGTACACAGAACTGAACCATGAAATGGAACCTGGAGAGTGGCCAAACATTGAAAAGTTTCTTCGCCATATATTTCAAAGTAAAAATACATCTGGTGAAACTATGTATGAATTTGGCCTAGACTATATACAGTTATCATATTTTAACCCGACACAAAGATTACCCATCCTTTGTCCGGTTAGCCGGGAGCGTAATACCGGTAAATCAACGTTCCTTAATTTTCTTCAGCTTATTTTCCAAGAAAACATGTCAATACTGGATAATGAGCGTTTTACCGGGAAATTTACAAGCCATTTTGTACATAAACTAGTTGTGGCTTTGGATGAAGGCTTCATCCCAATTGAACAGAAACTAATGAAGGAGCGAATCAAAAATTACTCCACAGGCCGGACCGTATGGCTTGAGGGTAAAGGTAGTAATGCTTCTGAAATATATAATTTCATGCACCTGATAATGTGTTCAAATGACGAAACCAACTTTATGCAGATCGACGAGGGAGAGAATCGTTTCTGTGTACTAAAGGTTCCGACTTTAACATTTGATGATCCAGGTATTCTTCAGAAAATGGAACAAGAGATTCCTCATTTTCTCCATTTTCTGAAAAATAGAACTCTCTACTATCCGACTGGGCAGGGACGATTTAGTTTTAATCCGACTGTCTATGAAACGGAGGCCTTGAGAGTTATTCAAGAACGAACGCAGAACTTTTTGCCGAAGCAGGTAAAGGACTTTTTAAATGAGATGTTTCGGATGACAGGGCAGGCTTATTTAGACTACAGCCCTAAAGATATTGTTCGAGGCATATACGAGTTTAGTAATACAAAGATATCTAAGCCGGCTATAATGGATTATCTGAAATTTGATTTGAACTTGCGTCCACAGCCTAAAGGCCGATATACTTTATATAAAGAGAGTTTGGATCCGGAGAATACGGCCGGTTACGAAACGGTAAGTATTACAGGATATCCATATCGATTCTTCTATAAAGATTTCCTTGATGCTGAAGAACAGGAAGAACAAGAAGCTATGATGGAGAAAGCGGAGCAAGCTATACAGACAGTGAGTACACAGGAAACCCAATTACCATTTCCTCCAGCAGATCCTAATGAGGATAAACCATTTTAAAATATACACACTATGGCAAATGTAACTGAAGAACAGAAAAACTACATCATTCGCTTTTATGGAGTAATGACGGCAGAGTTTATTGCTCGCCAGCTTAGTATTACACGAGAGCTCGTTTACCAGGTAGCAGAAGAGAATGACTTGAGAAAAAGAATTAAGCCTGTTTCTACGAGTAAACCTAAAGCTGATTTGAGTTCGAATGAGCAGGATTGTATTCCTCCGGATCCGAATAGTGGTGGTGTACCTCTTGTTATTGATCAGCGAACAACTATTATAATTCCGCGTGGGGCGGATCCGGAAGAAAGACGCAAGAAGTTTTTGCGTAGAATTAATCAGGTTGTATCAGCTAGAGATACATCTATGAACTATTAATCAATAAGTAATAAATTATATAATCCAAGCTAACAATATGATTATTAAAGAACTTGAAGAGAAGTTGGAAAAACTCAAAGAGTTACATCAACACTTCCAGGATCGTGAAGCTGAATATTCAAAGAAATTGAAGCGAGCACGTTCTTTTGAGAAAAGTGAGAAGTACGATGATTTGAAGAGAGTCTATTCTTTATTACAGGAGAGAACTGTGAATTTAAGTTTCATGGTTAGGAATAGATATGCAAATCAACGTATCATAGCAGAAGTCTATTCTGTGCAAATTAAGAGAGATTACCAATATCGCCTTCAGAGAAAGACAAAGCGGGCAGAAGAATTAAAAACGAAGCATAGATATTCTCCCTGGTTTTTGCAAACTTCACTTGAAGCTGATTATGGAACATTTGTTTGTGATAAATGCGGCCAGCAATTTTATCATTCTCCATCAGGTATTAGCTTGAACGGTATAAAAGTATATGATTGTTGCTGTGGATATTGTACAAATACGATTATAGGACGAGACTGGAATGAAACGCCATATTTTTAAATAGAATAGACATGAAGCATAGTTATCTTACAATAACAGATCAATTCTGTGGCGCAGGAGGATCATCACAAGGTGCAAGGAGGTTATCCCGAAAGATGGGAGGTGGTCTTGAAATAGCCTTAGCAATGAATCATTGGCGTTTAGCAATTGAAACTCATAATACAAATTTTCCTCAAACAGATCATGATTGTGCTGATATTTCTGCATGTGATCCGAGAAGATACCAAAGTACAGATATTCTCATAACTTCTCCGAAATGCACCAATCATTCTTTGGCTAAAGGTGTGAAAAGAAAGTATCAGCAGACAAATAATTTGTTTGGTAATTTGACTATTGATCCGGCAGCCGAAAGATCACGTGCCACCATGTGGGATGTTCCTCGGTTTGCGGAAGCACATAATTATAATCTGATAATTGTCGAAAATGTTGTTGAAGCCCGGCAATGGGTAATGTGGGATGCTTGGTTACACGCAATGCATAATTTAGGGTATAATCATAAATGTGTTTATCTAAACTCTATGCACGCATTGCCAACACCTCAAAGTAGAGATAGAATGTACGTTATGTTTTGGAAGAAAGGAAACAAAGCTCCTAATCTGGAATTATGTCCTAAAGCATATTGTTCATGTTGTGGTAAGGAAGTAGAGTCCATTCAGAGCTGGAAGGATTCAAAAAAGAAATTTGGAAAATATCGCCAGCAATATATTTATCGCTGTCCGCGATGCATGAATGAAGTTGAACCATATTATTATTCTGCATTTAACGTGATTGATTGGTCTAAGCCGGGAGAAAGGATCGGAGATAGAAAGAAACCTTTAGCTGCAAATACTATGAAGCGTATAGAATGGGGGTTGGAGAGATGTGCAGATTCTAGTTTTGTGATTTATACTGATAACTCGAGTGTCCTTAATCGTGCATCGGGTATTTCCGATCCTATGTACACACAAACAACTCGGCAGGTTGCAGCGTTGGTCACGAAAGGTTCTTACGGAGGTCGTATTGAGCCAATATCTTCTCCAGAGTACACTATGACTACTCAACATAATTATGGTGTTGTTGGAGTTCCTATGATGATTGATGAACATAATAAAAACGGTAAAAGTAGACCATTGTCAGAACATGTATCGACTGTGTTATCTGGAGGTAATCATCATGGTTTTGTAGGAATTCCAATAATGATTAAAAATTATGGTGGCGGTTTTGATCCAAAGCATGCTCCCATACCTGTAGAGAAACCATTAGGGACACTAACTACAGTGGATTCTCATGGTTTATTAGGAGTTCCCTTTCTCGTTGAAAATAGAGGACAATCAAATGCGAGAACTATAGATCAGGCTATGAGTACACAGACGTCTATGATTACTCATGGAATAGCATCTACGGAAGCGGTTAATGCATTTTTATCTTATTACTATGGAAGTAATCAGGCATCAGGAATATTTGATCCTATAGGAACTGTTCCAACAAAAGATCGGGTAGCTCTTGTTTTATCAGCTCCGAGGAATATAGACGTAAATGAATGCACATATAGGATGCTTTTCCCCCACGAAGTTCAAGCGGCGATGGCTTTTGAACCAGACTATATAGTATGTGGAACTGGAAAAGATAAAGTAAAACAGTTAGGAAATGCGGTTACTCCACCTGCAATGGAGTGGTTACTTGAAAGAGGATTAGAAACATTTAATTAAAGTGTATGGAAACATTTGAAAAAGCAAAATTGGAGATATTAAATTATGTCATCACTTTTTGCACAAATACAATATACGATGGGGATAAGTATATGCCACCTTTTACACCCGGAAGTGGCTTTACTTCTGGAAGCGGCTTTACATCAAATCCTCCATTAGGAAGTCTCATTCGCCTTATGGCTGCTCCATTCACAAAATGGTATCTTTCCTGGCTTATCGAGATAGATAATAAACAGTCTGGATATCCTAAATATCTATTAAAAAGCATAGAAGATGGGAGTTTGAGTTGGTGGGAAAATGTAGGCGTATATTATATGCCACTGGAGTTGTCTGATCAGTTTCCACAATGGAAATTTAACGACAAACAATACGTATTCTGGGATAAATGGAAAAAGGCAGCAAAATGGGAGGACGTGTATGTTCTAATTCCTCTTCGCCCTGTTTTCAATGAGCTAAATGTTACTCTTGAATTAAGAAAAAGACATAGCGATGATATTGTCGGATGTAAAACATTCCCCAATTGGGGGAAACTTACAATACGAGAAATGAGAGAGTTTATCAGGGAAACGGCAGATAAACTAAAGCAATAAAGCATTCAAATAAAAAAGGTATATCATGAAAAAGTTTAAATGTACAGTTACTCGTACCGATGAGTATGAAATAGAAATAGATGAAAATATCATCAATGAAGAATGGATGGAGCATTTCCGATCTTACATGTATGGCTTTGATGAACTGTCAGAGCATGCCGAACACCTTGCACAATTTCAAGCCAGGTTAGGTAGTGAACAAGATTTCATTGAAGGATATGGCTATGTTACACGAGATGGGGAGTTACCATATAGCCATGAAGATTTTGACAAAAATGGTAATTGGTTGCCCGAAGCAGAACGTAGACAACCTACTCCAGGTATAAATATCAAGATTATCAGCGAGGATAATGAATGTGATGTTGATGTAGAAGAAATAACTAGTAACTAATAATAATTGAAGCATGGAAAAAGAAAGACTTAAAGAAGCTAATCGGCTAAACAAGTTGATTGAAGAGCACGAGAAGGCTTTGCTCTGTTTTGAGTATGATAAAAATGAGTATATAAACGATATACGTGAATCCAACGGAGAAGAGAAATTGCCTCCAGAGTATGAAAGTACAAACCCTAAGTTAATTATCGAATACGATGAATTTGATGAAGATAAGTATAGAAGACAACTTCCCATACCTATGGTTTTAAGTGAGTTTCTTGTAGACGCTATAAAAGTGGCAATAAAAGAAAATCTATGTAAGCTGAAGACAGAATTTGAAATGCTGTAATCCTCATAACTAAAAAGAAGTGAAGCAAATGAATATAGGTTTACTAGCCGTTGATAGCACTTATCCGAACATAGCGTTGATGAAGATCAGTGCTTATAACAAAGCGCGTGGTGATAAGGTAGAATGGTATAATCCCCTCTGTCATTACGACAAGGTGTATGCGGCGAAAGTATTTTCGTTTACTCCGGATTACAGATACTACATTAATGCCGATCAGGTTGAAAAAGGTGGAACCGGTTACGATATATCAAAAAAACTGCTGGAGGATATAGACCGGACATATCCGGATTATAGCTTGTACGGTATTGATAAAGAGGCTTACGGCTTTTTGACACGTGGATGCCCGAATCGGTGTAAATGGTGTGTTGTTCCGGCAAAGGAAGGTGGTATCGCTCCGTACATGGATATCGAAGAAGTTGCAGGAAATCGAAAGCATGTGATTTTAATGGACAATAATGTTCTGGCATCCGAATATGGATTACAGCAGATCGAAAAGATTATTTCCATGGGGCTACGAGTTGACTTCAACCAGGGGCTGGACGCAAGGTTAGTTACCGATGATATCGCTCGGCTTTTGGCTCGTGTGAAATGGATAAAGCGTATCCGATTCGGCTGCGATACTCCGGGGCAGATAGCAGAGATTGAACGGGCTACAAAATTGATAGATAAGTATGGTTTCAAAGGTGAGTACTTCTTGTACTGTATCCTGATGGACTTTAAAGAGTCGTTTCACAGGGTCAATTATTGGAAGAGCGTTAGCCGTCGATTTGTACCGCATTGTCAACCTTTCCGGGATTTGAACAACCCACGTCAAATCATCCCACAATGGCAGAAAGATATGGCTCATTGGGCTGACCGGAAAGAACTCTATATGAGTTGTGAATTTAAAGACTTTACCCCGCGCAAGGGGTTTAGATGTAGTGAGTATTTTAGTTAATATCTAATAAATAGTGAATATGGAAAGAGAAGATATCCAAAAAGCAGCAACCCAACATGCTAATATGATAGGTTGGGATCATGATCCGAAGGAAATAAGAGGACTGTTTGCCTATTCATTCGAGAAAGGTGCAGAATGGCAACTACAGCAATTAGGCCATCCCGATCCTTCCGGAGAACAAGGAACGGACGGTACTACAATCATCAAGGATGTGATGAAAGAAAAGGCTATCGAAGCCTTTAATGAAGCGATGATTTATTTCGAATCACCGGACTGCCTGACAGCGGAGGAAGCCTTGAAGCATTTTATCGCTTGCCTGGATCAGGAACTAGATAGTGGTTGTTCGGAAAAACCGAACAACTGAAATAATTCAATTCTTAAAAAAAATATGAAACTGACAAAAGAAGAAGATCAAGTTGTTTGCAAGTTCTTAAAGAATATTGTAGATGAAGGAGGAGAGCAGCTATTAAAGCTAACTATGTTTATGTTACTTAGATGGTCAGAAGAAGCCATTCGAATAAATGCGGGCGAAATAGCATTGGCTCAGGTGATTGATCACGATGGAGAACGATATAATACTCGTATGGCTATTCAATATTCGAAGGTCGGAGAAAAATCACTTGAAGAGCGAGCCTACGAACTTGTGGATCGTATGCTTTCTGCCGGATCGGTGAACTGTGATATCCGGGAAGAATTAAAAAAGGCGGTATTAGCTGGATATAATTTGTATCATGAAGATTTTGACGATAAAGAATAAAATGAAACATTTAATATTATTCTCGACACTTATGATTTTATGTTCGCTATTTGTAGGGCATATATCAATCAGCATTAAGCCGTTTAGTATATCACTACCCTATTGGCATCGCTCAATTGGTTTAGTTTTGATTGTAGTAGGATTTCTCTTCTTTAATGTTGGAGAATATACTAAAGGTTATGCTGATGGATTGAAAAAAGGTTGCGACATGACAACTAGTGCATTTAAGCAAATGCTAGATGATATAAAAAAACAAGAAAATTAGTCAGACATCTTATAAAAGAGGGCGGTGGATTCATATTTACCGCCTTTTTTGTATAAGCTTCAACAGGATCCTGAAAGGACCACAGTTCATTATTCTATATCTTTGAGAAAGTCCGAGAGTGTAATATTGAAATTCCAGAAAAACATCGAATAAAAAAGATACCTTTCCTGAATAAGTGAGGTTTAGAAGTTCCTTTTGTTCCAATTGTTCCAAGATAAATGCTGGTGTTATTATCCCGGCTTTTTTTGTATCATTTTGTCAGAGTCATTTTTTGTTCGTTGTTTTTGGGAAAATCGCATGTTGAATTTTTTCAAAAAAAAGTCACAAATGTCACAAATAGGGCGATGTGCTTGATTTTTAGTATGTTGCTTGTGTGACATTCTTTTCAAAAAAGGAACAAAAGGAACAATTGTCACATATTATTGGTGTGACTTTTTTTCTTTGTGACTTTTCCATTTAAGATTGTCACATCTCGAAACCCTGATAAATACATGTATTGTGATAAATGTTCCGTTTGTGATTTTTTTTTCTCAGTTCATCATAAAGCGTGAAATGAAGATATATGGGTTTTCAAAAAAGATTATCATTTTGTTATTGATATGGCGTAAAATATGTGTTTCTGCTCAGTTAAGCTATCATTTTGCTTGTTTCTGTATGTTATATTTAGTATATTTGTCTGATAATCAAAAAAGATATGGTAACAACAAGAATTGAAATTAAAGAGCATTTGGCCGAATATATTTACGGGAAATATAATGATTGTATGATTGGGCCTGTTTCATTCCCTTCTAAAGAAGATATTTATCATGTTATTTATGATTTGTTGGAAAGGCGCCCGGCTGTATGCCCTCCTGATAATGGGAATGTTGAATTGGTGATTCCTGAAAGGAAGCTGGGAAAGACTCCTGAAACATATAATTATCTGGGTATTCGTTCCTGTCGTATTATTTCTCAAAAAATAGAGACATCGTTTTGGGCTGAACTGCATGATTTGTTGGATGAGAATAAACACTTATATGGAATACAATACATTGAGACAGTTGCTTATTTTATGCGTAAATATGGAATACAATCGATATCGGAAGATGCCCTGTTAAAAAATTATTATCGTTGGCGGGATAAGGTCAGAAAGAAATCTAGACGAAGACAATACGCTAAACAGTGAAATGTTGTTAAATGTACATGTTTTTTTTACCGACGAAGTGTATTGATTTGTCCGATTTTTGCGGTGAAAACGTCTGAAAATGGCGAAGTGTTTGAATATTAGGTAAATACAATATGATAATGAAAGAGTTTTGTAATACTATCCGGTTATTTCTTTTGCAGGATGTGCAATCATTCCGGGAAAATACTATGACTATGAAGCCTGGACGATCTTCTACTATTTTGCAGGTAGATGATTTTACGGTTACTCCAAAATCTGAAACATCGGAAGCGGGTCTGTTGTATAATATAGAAGAAGATATCACTATCGACAAAGTTGGTTCTTCCATAGCTTCTACATATAAAATACAGCGATCTTCTATTTTACAGTTGGAAACATATCCAGGACATGAACCTGTTTTTATAGGTTCTATGGAATGGCCGGCATTGGTTTCAATTACTACTCATTTGAATAAAGATACGCTTCATATTAAGAGTAAAATGATTCAAAGCCCTCTATAAAAGTCCTTTTCTACACCTGCTTATCTGTCTTACTTCGTGGGAAAATAAGCAGGTATGAACAAAAAAGCGTATGTAATCCAACTTCTAACTTCTACACAAGCCCGCCTACTCATTACTCATGATGAGTATATAGCTGCTTTACTTGCCTATTTCCCTATCGGTAATCAGTCTGTTACAACTTCTTCAGATGAACCTAAGACATACAAGGAATGTATTGCGAAAGAAATACAGCCAATCACTTCTAGTTCATCAATTCCTATTACGATCGATTTTACTTCTAATGAAATTGAGCCTGGTACATTAGCCTATCATCGCATTAAAGGATTAATCACAGCAGATAGTTGGTGGTATTTTTCTAGCAAACAGCTTGAACAAGATTTGATCCTGGCTGAAGAAAATCCGAATATTACATGCCATTTTCTACATATAAGTTCTGGAGGGGGAGAAGCCTGGTATCTTGATCGCTTGTCGGAAACCATGCGTTCCCTCTCCAAACCCATCTACAGTTTTGTTGAGAAAGTTTGTGGATCCGCTGCCTATTATATTGGTTGTCATGGATCCGTAATGAAGACACTTACTCAAAATGATATTATTGGCTGTATAGGTTCTATGATTGGGTTCTGGGATATCGATCCTTATTTCGAAGCAATGGGATTCAGAAAGATCGAAGAGTATGCCCGTATTTCTGATCTGAAAAACAAAAAATATAACGATTTGAAAGGAGGCAAGCCACAACAATATATAGATGAAGAACTGGAACCTCTCGCGGAACAGTTCAGAGAAGAAGTTCGCATCTCCAGACGCCAACTTGCATCTCTTGATCTTGACCATCCAGCTTTACGTGGCGAAACTTTCGATGCAACACACGCTATCGAAGTAGGCCTTATTGATGGAATAATCACATTTAATGAAGCTCTGGCAGAAGCTTACGAACTTGGAGAAAAATGGCATAAAGCCCGGAACCAACAACGCAATAGAGTTCTATCATTAATTTAATAATATATAAGTATGAATTTCAAAGAAATGTTTTTACCCATTCTCACAGCTCTAGGATTAGTTGATAAAGCTAAGTCTAATACGCTGACGAATGAGGAATGGAACTCGATCGAGGCATCTTTTAAGGAGAAGCATGGTATGTCCATGTCTGAAGCTATGCAAGCTGCACAATCAGCCGAAGAACTTGCAGCCGAACGTGAAGCAGCTCTCAATATTATCAATACTGCAGACACTCAGCACTCTGATGCTAGTAGTGTGGCTGATAATAATACTCAAGGGGATAATCAGAACGGAGACAACAATCAACCGCAATCACTTGTGGAAAGCGTACAATCGTTGGTTTCTGCTTTGAATACTTCAAATCAGGAGAATACTGAACTTCGCCGTTCTTTAGCAGCAGTGGCAGCTCAGGCAACCAATGACAATCCACAAACTGTAATCAAAAAACAACTCACCGTGTTTGGTCCAGGAACAACCGCAACTCATCTGTTCGGCATTGAACATTCTTTGTTCGACATGAAGAAGCGATGGAACATAATTGCAAATAATCCGGACTATGCAACCTTGCATGTAGCCGATGAAGATTCGGATGGAGTATCCTTCCGTAACGAAGTACGCAACTATGGAAAGTCTCTGGCTGCACGTTATGCTTTTCTAAAGAAGAACAATTTGCTGATCCCGGAAAAATTGACATCCGGTTTCACCAACGATTTTTCAGAATTGAAAGATGCCGGGCTGGGTGATCAGTATGTTGTTATGCGTCAGGACGCCTTGATTGCCAGGATCATCGTCTTACAGAACGTGTACGATCTCTATCCACGCCGTTACGGTGTTCAGGATCGCGAGTTAATGACTAATGCATTCTTTACCGAAGTATCCCAAGCTTATCAAACAGGGGAAGTCTGGAAAGGCAGCATGGATCTGCAACCTGAAATGGGTTATGTGGATGATGCAATGGCAAAGGTAAAGTTTGGTCCGCTTAAAGAGATAGAACGTAAGTATATCGGTTATTTGAATACCGACAGTTCTGATCCTATTAAGTGGGGTATGATCGAATGGCAATTGTTACAGATCTACACTCAGATGGTCAGCGAACAGAACCGCCGTCGTATTCGTGGTTGCTATGTGAAGCCTGAAGCTGGTAAACCAGGTAGCTACCTGAACTCTTCCACCGGTCTGATTTATACCCTCGTTCGCTACATGCACGAAAACACCCTGCTTCCCCATTCCGATACAACCTATAACGACTATACGGAAACTACCTTCCTGGATGCCGTTATCGAGTTTGTAAAAGACGTGAAAGCAACCTTGGACGAGGATATCGACCTTGAAGGCTTTGCTATCTACCTGAATAAAAATCATCGTGACTGGTGGATCGCAAATTGTCGAACAAAATACGGTAAGGACATTGATTTCTCCGGCCCGATGAGTTATGTGAATGTGGTTCCGGATATGGGTATTCCAATTAAATGGGTGCCAAATATGGGACAGAGTAAGTTGATCCATCTGCAGGAACCGGGTAACCTCCAGTGTTTGGAATTTGTACCAGGTGAAATGCTGGCTTTTAAATTGCAGGAATTCATGGAAATGGTAATGGCATGGTCCACTTGGAAAGAAGGTTTTACAGCTAGCTTTATCGGACGTCATTTCTCTAGCTATGATGAACTGGTTGCCAATGGTTACAGTTTACAACGCTTATTCTGTAACAAGCCTTCAACCGTTCTTGCTCCTGATGCTACGACAATTACTTGTGGAACTCAGTTCTGGTTCTGTACATCAGCTAACACAGAGGCCAAAGCGTTGACTGATATTATTGGAGCGAAGAAAGGTGTTGTCTATTTGATTGAATGTGGTGATATTACTAATGCAACAACTATTGCTCAAAGTGACAAGTTTGCGACTATTACTTCTGCTTATTCTCCGACGAAGGTCGGCGATTATATAATGGTCACTTTGAATAGCTCCGGTACGTTTATCGAATTGGAACGTTGTGTGGGTGGCATTCGAATAATCAATAAAGAACTTCAACCTAACATACCAGGAGTTCGCTAATCTTTTTGTTCATATTCTTAACAAGAGTCCGGACTACGGTCCGGCTCTGTTTTTCAAATTAAAATTACGATCATGCAGAAAAAACAAGTTCTTTCATATTTATCTGCTCAGAAACGAGCTTTTAAGGCGCGTAGAGCATTGCAAATTAAGTTTTTCCTTTGTTTGATGTTACTTGTAGCTTCGATATCGACGTTTGCCGCAGTAACTTCTCCTGAAGATTCCAAAGTATCAACTGAGATTGTAGTTGGAACAACAATGGCTAGTATGATGGCCATTGGGAGTATTGACGATGTTGCCGATAAAGAAGTGGCAGGTGAGTCCATCGCCTATAAAGTCTGGTTGGTAGAAACTAAACAGTTAGACAGTGCACGACAGTTTCCAATCCCAAACGCGAACCGGGAGGTTTCGTCGCTCCCTATGCTCGACGGAGAGTATATGCATTACTTCGAGGCCCACGATATCCCGACATACACCAGCTCCGGGGAAAAAGGAGATCTTACAATTTCGAGCACGAACACCTTTACTATTATCATGGGTGGTGTGCGCGATCAATTACTCAACTTCATTGAAGAAAAAGCAGGATGTAAGTTTATTCTCATTTTTCAGGAGTGCGAATCGAATAATAGATTTATCCTGGGGAATCCCTGTAAACCGATGGTATTGAAATCCTACAATTTGAAAAATGACAAAGAAAATCGCTCTGTCACATTCACTTTTGAAAACAAGTCTATCAAGCAGTATCATAAATATGTCGGTGATATAATTGTAAAGGAGGCGGTTCCGCATACGGCAGACGCAACAGCTCTGAATGTTTTACCGGGAGTAAATACATATAGAATTCCAGACGGCTCTTCTGCAACGTATGCAATCACTTCTGTCACAGGTTTGACTTCAACGGATAAGGGGCGGACTATAACGCTTGTTGGTACTGGATCGGATAAACCTGCAACAGTGGCCGACAATACTTCCTACATACTGGAGGATGGAGCTACTTGGACGGCTAAAGCAGGATCACGAATATCCTTCAGAGTGCTAGATTCCACTACTTTAGTAGAAATTCAAGGTTCACGTGTACAAACAGCATAGATTATGTATAGTGTAAAAGAAAAAATGAAGCTCCTCAGGGAGCTTCATAACCCGGAATATGCTGATGCCGACCTTCGTTTACTTCGCGAAGTATCGCCACAGAACGATCTGCTTCGTTCTCCAATCGTTAATGTTGCCCGTTCTGCAGAAAGGATTCTGTACACCCTGTTAGACCAAACGACGGCAGAGAAGATCCGTTTGAACCGTCGTGCCTCTGAAAGTGAAAATCAACCGGAAAAAGATCCGAAAAATGAGAACAACGAAAAACAACCGGATGATACCGGTTCCAAAGAACCAGACACTCCGAAGCAACCCGAAGGTGATATTCAGGAGTGTCCCGGAGAAAATAATCAAGACGGAAATGCCAACGAAGTTGATGTAGTACAACAACTCGAGGAAACCAGGGAAGAACTAGGCTATACTCAATCTGAATTGGAAAATACTCAAGAGGATTTGGAGGATACTCAAGCAGAACTGGAAGATACCAAAGCGGAGCTGAACGCTGAAAAAAAAAGCGAACCGGATCCGAAGTCGGATCAGGAAAACTCCAAAAAGAAGACGAGTACCCGCAAATTGACTGGAAAAACATCTTCGACAAAAACGTCCAGATCGCAACGCTAATATACAACGATCGCGTTAATACTTGGCGCGAAATGAAGGTTCTTGATACTGAACTCGACGAAAATCCTACCAATGTCAAGGTGGAGAAGATGGCCGAGACGCGGATCCGGAACCTTCAGTGTTTTGAAGAACTTCAGTCTTTTAATGATACTGGCAAGTGGAGGAATAAGCACCCGTTGTTGGTTCATTACTCGGAACGTTTTCAGTTAGAAGAACTCCGCCGTCGGGATCCTGCTGATTTCCTTTCAAAATATGCTAATTGTCAGCAGAATATTAAACGGTATAAATCTTATCTGAATAATGACTCTCGGGTTGATCAGCGTGAGAGTGACAAGAAAAACCTGATTAAACATCAGGAAAGAAAAGTATTATTTGAAACAATATTAAAAGAAGATGAAAGAAATAACTATTCATAATTTAGGCAATTTGCCAACAGCTCCTCTCGATTCGTTTTGTGAATTGCAGGAAGATTTCAAAATTCCGGATCCGGATAAATTAGCCAAACTTCAGATGCTTATTATCACCCGAGGATTCAAATATGCATTCAAAGCCTGGCGAGATCCATCCGGTAAACTCTGGATCATTGATGCTCACCAGCGTCGCAAGGCATTGATCGCTTTACGAAAATCCGGTTTCGCGATACCAGAGATACCTTATGAGCCAATTTATGCAGAAAATAAGAAAGAAGCAGTCGAAGAAATAGCAGCTTATAACTCAGAATTCGCCCAAAAGAACCCAGATACTCTATTGTTTAAGAAGTATGATATCGATTCGGAGACTCTGGAACGATTCAATCTACCGTTTGAAGCGAAAACGCTTGATCTTGGAATGGCGAAACAATCATTGTTCGGCGAGGATACTTCAGAAGATATACGTGAAGATGAAGAAGAACTAAAAGTCCCTTCCGGAGAAACCTATTTGACACAACCGGGAGATATTTGGCTATTAGGTAAACATCGCCTAATGTGCGGAGATTGTCGTGAAAAGAAAGCTGTTTCCGAACTCATGAATGGTCAGTTGGCAGACCTCTGTGTAACAGATCCACCGTACAACGTTTCATATCAAGGTGACACTGCCGAACAACTCACGATTGATAATGATTCAATGGAGAACGACACTTTCCTTGTTTTTCTTCGTCAGGTTTTTAGCTATATGTTTCAGGTAATGAAACCTGGAGCTGGAATATATGTATTTCATGCTGATAGTGAAGGGGGGAATTTTAGAGTTGCATTTAAACAAGCCGGTTTTAAGTTTGCTCAATGTTGTATTTGGGCAAAAAATTCAATCTGCCTGGGCCGGCAGGACTATCAATGGCAACATGAACCAGTATTATATGGTTGGAAACCTGGTGCTGCTCATACCTGGAACTCTGATAGAAAACAAACTACGATCTGGAACTTTGATAAACCGCTACGTAATGCGGTTCATCCAACAATGAAACCGATTGCGCTCATGGCTTATCCGGTCGGAAATAGTAGTGTGCCGGGAGCAATTGTTATTGACTTCTTCAGTGGTTCCGGATCAACTATCATGGCCTGTCAGCAAGTAGACAGGATTTGTTACGCAATGGAGATTGATCCCCGATATGCAGACGCTACGGTACACCGATTTAAAACATTGTTCAAGAATCAGCCGGTGCAGCTTGTACGTGATGGCGAAACATTGTCTGTTGAATTGACTGCAAAATTGCTGAATAATGAATGATTACACCGCTCAAATAAGGTCTTTTGGTGCGCTTGGGTACAGCCCGGAGCGCATCGCGGCCTTATTGAATCTTACTGGCAAAGAAAAAACGAATTTGATTGTTCGTTTGGCCATACCGGACGATCCGTATTACATGGCCTATCAGAATGGGTTAGCAATAGGATCATGGAATATTGATGCTGAACTAGCTAAACAGGCAGAAAAAGGAGATGTTGACTCAATTTCAGCATTAGCAGAGCGTTCCAAAGAAAGGCGAATTAAGGATTTGAAAAAACAATTGTTTGGTATATGAATTACCTTGAAACCATAGAGAAGCTTCATCCTGATATCGTTCATCATTTTTTGCAAACAGGAGAGTGCAAGGGAATCCCAGAAGAAATTCAGTTGTTTCTTAAGCAAATGCAATGGGCCGCTGAAATTTACGAGTATGAGCGAAATATATCAAGAGCAGCTCGTTTACTTCGTACTCGTATTATGGCTTTGCAGGAAAAGGATGTCGATATCAGAACATGTAAAGCCCGATTTTATTCGGCAATATCTTATTTCAACGTGGACAACAATGTTGCCACTAAAGTCTGGGAAACCGACTATGCAAATAAATATGAGGATCTTGCGAAGCTTGCTATCGCTGCAGATGAATATAAAACAGCTAAGTCATGTTTGGATGCTGCCCATGAATGTCGTTTGCGTGCTTCCGAAGCCGCCGATAAAGAAAACGCGTGGGCTCCAGTGTTCCTTATTTCCAACGAAGTAACTGCCGAATTGCTCGGTTTTACCAAACGTAACTTAAAAGAGATCGCGCAAAAGAACAATAACGGTTTCTACATCAATTTGATAGACAGTCTACCTGTAGAAAAAGAAGAAAAACAACGGCTCCTGCGCGATGCTAATATTGTAGATGCTGAAATAATAGAGGAGATACCTGAAGATGGAGAATAACGCTTTTCAAACCAATCGCTTTGAAGACTATTACATGAATCTGATGCAGATTCGCGCCAATGTAGTAGATGCCAACATACAAATAACTGAGGTAGCCCGTGCCGGCGGAAAGACAGAAGGTGTATTCGGTCCACGCATTATCAAAGTTGCTAACGAAATGCCCGGTGAACTCGCCTTTCTAGTACACAAAACCTACACCGCCTTGTTCACCAACATCTGGCCTAATATACAGGCCTATTTCAGCCGCCCCATCATGGGAGGTCGGCGTACCATGTTGGAATATGGCATAGATTACATTGTAGGAGAAAGTAAAATACCTGCCCATTTCCGGCGTCCGCGTTACCCGATCGCCTTCCCGAAACACAGCATACTGTTCCGTAACGGTTTCCATCTGCAGCTTGTATCTAGCGACCAGCCAGAATCTGTTGCCGGACGTTCGGGTGTCCACGCTTTTATTGAAGAAATGAAACACCAGAAAGGCGAGAAGCTGAAAAGCCGCCTGTTTCCTTCCCTTCGTGGATCCAGTGCTGAGATACGTGCTAGCCAATACTACCAAGGCATTACCGGCGTATCCGATACCGCCCGCGTAGATTTAGGTGAAGATAACTGGTTCGAGGAATACGAACACAACGTGAATCTGGATCTTATCGAAGAGATCGTTACCGTATCGCTCCATATCAATCAGGCACTGGCTGTCATGTACCGCGCCGATGCTCTCTCCCGAGAAGAAAAGAACCCTGTATTACTGGAAAAGCTACGTCTGGATATCGAAAAACAAAAACGAACCATCGCGCTTTGGAAACCTCGCCTGGCCGATATGCGCCGGTATGCAACATATTATATCCGCGCCAGTTCCTTTGTGAACAAGGATATCTTAGGTCCTAAATTTTTTAAAACTCAGCTGGATAGCCTTGATATTGATGAATTCCTTACTGCCATCTGCGCTATCCGCAAAAAAGCTGTGGTAGACCGTTTCTTTGCCAACTACGTTCCCCGCCGACACCAGTTTACTGACAGCTACAAATATGCCAGTATCATGCGCCTGGATTTGAAAGAACACTTTCGCTTGACTGCTTTCTACTTGAAGTACTACGATCCGCGCGAAGAAATCCTGCTCGGTTATGACCCCGGGCACTTCTCCAGTGTGGTAGCCGCCCAGGAACGAAAGCAAGGCACAGAGCTTCGTATCTTAAAAGAGTTCACCTGCTACTATCCTTCTCAACAACCGGAACTTGCAGCCGCCATCCATGAGTTCTTCGGCTCAGATGCCAAAAACAAACGCATCCGTCTGTACTACGACCGCGCCGGTAACAAAAAGAAAGAAGATTATGAGCAGATAACGACCGACGCTCGCCTACTGAAAAGAGAACTAGAAAGTTACGGTTTCGCTGTTGAATTAATGAATGAAGGGCAGAGCACAATTTACTACTGGATGCAGTTTAAACTGTTACTGCTTATTTTCGGTGAGCAATCCAATTCATTCCCGCGCGTGCTGGTAGACGAAAACGAGTGTCCGAACTTATGCAGTTCGATTATGCTATCGCCTCGCAAGAAAACCGACGGTCGTATCGAGTTGGATAAAACAAGCGAGAAGAAAGTGCCAATCAAGTACCAGGCCGGACTAACAACACAGCTTCCGTCGGCACTTATTTACCTGCTTCATGGTCTTTATTATGAACGAATGCCAAGCGAATATAGTACAATGCCGGATGATTTGCCCGACAATATGATGCTATAAATATTATTGGAAGATATAATAACAGTTGTTTCACCCTATAATAATTGTATGCTTTGACATTGAAAACATATCTATAAATCTGTAAATCAGATATTGTACGACTTCAAAAATAAAATAGACTTTTGACAAAAGGTAGTATTTATCACGCCACGCTGAGTAGTCGCCTTGAGTTGCACTCGGTCGGCGGTTCCGGGAAATATGACAGCGGCCCTGTCGTGTCCTTTCCCTCCCCGTCGCAGCCACATACATTTGGGCATGGAAACGATAACAGGAATGCACGCATTGCAATGGGCACGGGAGATATCGAAGCTACCGGATGGATGCTTTACTATCGCCTTCTATCCTTATTCAAGAGCAAGGGGGCAAGCTTCTGCGAAACTTGTTACCAAAGCTGGATGTAAGTATAGAGCACAGTTACCGCAGGAACGTTTTCAGGTAGATAGCGATAACCTGTTCCTCTTTGTTGATGCAGATGGTAAACCTAAATCATGTTATCGCATATTGATTCGGTATATGGGCTTTCCTCAGGATGGATTTAAACTACATAAGATAGATTGGCTATGAATAAGCTGGATATGTGGGGTAACCTAGGTTGTTACCTGGACGACAACAATGTAATCACCTTTCAAGTGGGTACCAATCCCGGTAGCAGCCTAGTGCGGGAGATGGAGCAAGACACTATGCCCATTACAGGTTACAATAGGAATATACAGTACCGATGGCTTAATGTGGATGGCTATAACGTGTATTCTCGTGGAACCGATAACCGCAAGTGCGAACGCATTGAAGTCGATATTAAAAACAATAGACTGTTGCCTCGCTTAATCAGTAAGCAGGTTAATATGCTGTATGGCAAAGGACCACGCATATATAAGGAAAAGCTACAGGACAATAAGATCGTAAGGGAATGGACAGATGTCCCGGCTATTCAGGACTGGCTGGATAGTTGGTTGACAAACGGCATGGAAATGTCTTATAAAGATTTTGGTTTGGCTATCATCAAACGGTATTATTTTTTTCGGGACTATTTTGTGAAATGGCGTATGTCCAAGGGAAAAGCGATTGGTCGTATGCCGGTGGCGGGGCTGGAACTTGTGGAAAATAAACATTGCCGCTTGGCGACTCTCAAGCAAGATGTGGCTGAAGATATCGTTCTGTACAACGACTTTAGATTTGTCGTTATGGGAAACTGGAACTATGGAGCGGCCAAATACAAGGTATATCCGTTGTTTCGGATCAACGAAGTCGGGAACTATCAGTTTGCGGCGATATCCCATCATCGGGAAAGCTCAGTAGGAAATCATTATGGTGAGAATGAAACGCACGAAGGGGTGAAAACCCACATCAAAACATCAAACGAGCTCCCTGAATTTATCGACTCATTTCTAAACAATAGCTTGGCTGCTAAAATCCATGTTATTATTCCTAATGCCTGGGTCGAGTCTAAGCGTAAACAAATCAAGGCTCTGTGTGAAGAGAATAAACTTCGTAAGAAAGATGGTAAAGAGTTGATCAAATACAACGATATTGAGATCGGTACGGAATATCGGGAATCATTGATCGTTCTCTACACACAGGAAGAATTACGTCGATTGTCTGCGTATTTGTCCGGAAAGAAGAACCAGGGCAAAGCTTTTTCCACTTTCTCCTTCAGGGGCGGTCAAGGGAACGAGGAAGAACGGTGGAAAATAGAAACTATTGATCTGAAATACAAAGAATACATTTCTTCCCTGATCGAATACGACAAGCGGGTAGATGAAGTTCTACTGGGTGCTGTAGGTCTGGACTCATCCATCTCAAGCGTGAGTAAAGACGGGGTGATATCCAAGTCTGGAGCTGATGTGTATTACAACTACTTACTTTATCTGCAAACGCTCACACCGGACGATGAGAAGTGCTGCGAACCGTTCAACCTTGTCCTGCAGGTCAACTTTCCGGATCTCTATAAACAAGGCTACCGGATCGGTTTTTACCGAGAGGTACCAGCACGCCAGGAAGAAGTTTCACCAAATGACAGACTAAATAAACAACAACCATGAGTTATAATGTATTAACCGAATTGTTTGATCATATCACCGACTTACGTGAGTATGTGCCTTATGTGGGCAGCGATATTGAGCTGGAAGAAATCAATCCGTCTGCTATCGGCGCACGAAAGCAGATACAAGGAATTATTACACCTTCTATCTGGAAGTCCATTATAGAGGACAAGGAGTCTGAAGCCTGGCATCATCTAAAACTGGCCTTTGGTAACTTGACTATGCACAAAGCTGTTATCTTTTCCACCATTGCCAAGCGGATGTCTGGCGGTGCTGACGTGTATAAGTACGAATTGGAAAATATGCGTCGACAATATATCGACAATTATTTTAATGCGATGGATTCCCTTATTAACGAACTGGATACCAATGAAGCCTATCAAGAAGCCTGGCGTAAAACAACAGACTTCCAGTATATGGACAGACTGCGGATAAAGACTACTGCTGAGTTTAACAGCTTGTACGGAATAGATATGTCCTACCTATTTTTCTTTCGTACGATCGCAATACAGCGTGAGGTGCTCGACGATACGATTGGTGGCTATTTTACTAGTATAGAAGACCGGAAAGCAGAGTTCGAAGTAAAACTAAAGCGAGCATTGGCCATGCTGGTTATATCGGTAGCTTTATGCCGCTTCGATATCATTGAGTTTCCGGCCACCATCCGCAGTTTGTTCGACGAGCAGAAGTCGTCAAGAAATGGAACGGATGAAAGAAACGGTCAATTAGGTTTGGCTGCCACTCTGCAATCTCAGGCAATGGAAGCAATTAAAGCAATAGATCTAGCCTTGAGTGAACCTGAGTCTGGAAATATTGACTCCACAACATCTTATAACCGCGAAAGCGATAAAATATTCCTAATGTCATGAATGCTCCAGCAATTGTTTTTGAAACTCATTTTGGAAAATATAGTATTCCAAATCGCTGGGAATTGCTTACTCCAGATTTGTATTTGTCGGTCTGTGAATTACTGCAGCAATATACGGCCGGGCAGATATCCTATCGTTCGCTGCACATTGCTTATATATGCAAAGCTTTGAATTTGAATCCGAAAAAAATAAAAGGTACTTCAGCCAATGAAAATATGTATCTCCTTTCCGAACAGATAGATTTTATTTTTAAGGATCCGCAGCATATCAATAACTGTTTCCTGGCACAATTAGTACCTATAATCTCTGTTAACGGACAAGTCTATAAGTCCTACATGATACAGACAGGTTTCGATACATTAACCTGTTCTCTCTCCACCATCCAGTTTATTGAGGCCTATGACTTAATTGGTTGTCCGATAGAAAAACTCCCGATAATGGCTGCCATCTTGTATTGTCCGGGAACTTATACTTCCGAAGCGGCTCATTCACTAGCTAAAGACTTTGCTTCTCTGGATCCGGTTTTGCTTCAAGGTATTTGTCTGAACTTTCAGGCGTTCGTCAATTACCTTTTTATCCGGACTCCCTTCAACATTTTGTATATGCGAAAACCGAAAGAACATAAGCCGGCCATTTCGATTGGCATGGCTGAGAGTCTGTACAATCTTTCGGCGGATGGCTTGGGGAATGTGGACATCATCGAACAAATGCCTGTCATCAAATACTTGACAATCCTACGCAAGAAGCTGATCGAAAGTGTTACGGCGATGAACGAGGCCGGCATCGATTTGGTCGAGATATCAGACAAAACCGGATTATCCATTAAAACCATCAAACAAATTATATGAACACATCTTTATTAATCGAATTGTTTCTCTATTTCGCTAAGTTCCCGGCGAATGAAGCTTTTGTCCCCCTGTTCAATAAAGGGCGAAGCCAAATCCCTGGATACGATGAATTGCATACAGCCCTTCTTACTCTGCCGGCAGAAGGATTAGTACCGGAAATAGGAAATTATGTTTTTGGTCCCAATTTCGAAGCTGTCTGTAGTCGAATCAATAATTTGAATGGCTTCTATCTCTTTGTCGACTATGGTGAAATAGAATGTGGAACCGACAGTAGCAATCGGATGACAGACTCTGCCAGGCTGGCCATTACAGTAGCTTACAAGTTGAAGGAGTTTTCTGGCGACTTGATGGAACAACTCCTTATTTCAGATCGTTGCCTGGCTTATATCACTACAATCCGGAACCGTATGATTAATGAGCAACGAGAACGATACTGGCTGAAGGATGTTTCCCGTAATCATACTCTAACTCCGTTCGTTGCTCGAGAACTATCTAGCATAGGCTGGACTATGCTATTTAATCGGGAGGCATTTGATACGTTTGGTGTTAAGCGTAAGTAATTGTCCTTTATGTAAAGGGAGGAATAGAACAATTTTGTATTGAAAAAATAAAAACAAAGTATGGACTGGACATCAATAGGCTTGGCTTTTTTGACATTTATCGGTGGTGGCGGTGTTGCTGCCATTGTATTACTTCCACAGAAGCGTCGCTCGGCCGAACTGGAAAATGAAGCAAAGGTCAGTGAACAGTGGAAAGAACTCTTTATGCAAAGTAGAGAAGAGGAATCCAAGCAAAACCGTTTGATTGATAAATTGTATGATGATTTAACAGAGGCTCGGAATACAACAAACAGATTGATAACAAACAATGCTATTTTAAAGCTGTGGAAATGTGAAAAATTAGAATGTGGACAACGTAAGCCGCCAATCAGTGCCGATCCGTTCAAAAAATTAGAGGAGGAACATAAATGAGTATAGAAAAATTACCTCGTGGTCTCCGGAATAATAATCCGGGCAATATCCGAAATAATGACAATGTAAACTGGTTAGGAGAAGTAGATGCCACAAATAAAAAAGATTTTACTTTTGAAGAGTTTAAAGACCGGGCATCCGGCTACCGGGCATTACTGAAATTACTGCGTAATTACCACAAGTTACATGGTTGCCGCACCATCGCCGACTATATCCGCCGATGGGCTCCGGAGCACGAAAACAACACATCCGGCTACATCATACGTGTAAGCCGGGAAATGCAAGTCCCTACAACTTTCGTTCCGGATCCGGACGAAAAGTCCATCATGTGTGCGATGGCAGCAGCTATCAGCTTAGTTGAGAATGGAGTCCCAGCAATCATGTCAGAAGTGGAAGCCGGATGGGACGCCTTGTGACTGGAACGATATTATATCTGTGTATTACCTTTTGCCTGGTAGCCTGTACCCGGACGATGTATATACCAGTTGAATCCGTCCGGACGGAATATCGGGACAAATATTTACGTGATTCTTTTTATATCCACGATTCAACTAATATATATGTCAATGGTGATACGATTAGGGAATATCTGTATCGTTACATTTATCGTGATCGTTTTGTACATGATACGATCTCTGTACATGATACTATCCGGGAACCCTATCCTGTTGAAAAAGCATTATCTAAGTGGCAGCAAACAAAAATGGATATTGGTGGCTGGGCCATCGGAGCCATATCCGGCATTCTCTTATTTGGTATAGCCTATGGAATATATAAGTTTATAAGGCTAAATATTAGTATTAAGTAGTGTGTTTTTCATGGTATTAGATTTTAGTTAGCTTGGACCACCTTGCTTGAGAGAGTAGGGTGGTTATTTTGTTATATGGTAGCGGTACTAGGTTATGCCTGCATTCAGTAATTGCCTGATAGCAGGCATTGTATTTTGTCTGTTTTGGCAAAACTCTTGAAATTAGCGATCTGTATCAGGTATGGCCTGCATCCTGTTTGGCTAACTAAATACTTGATTTTGAAAGATAAACAAAGCTAAAGTGTTGAATATAAACTTGTTACAACTTGCATGTCCGTGACTATAGTGTTACCTTAGCAGTATAATAAAACAAAGGAAATCAATAAGTTATGGAACAGCAAATAGCAAATATTTTAGCACAGACAACGACTAAGACTCGTAAAATTCAGCAACTACTTATGCTTGGCCTCACACGCCGACAGGTAGCTGACTTAGTAACGAACGGAAACTACGGTTTCGTACAAAATGTTTACGCTCGTATGAACCTCGCCCATCAGCCGGAACCGACCGCATTACCGGTATTAGACTACACTTTCAATCGTCGCTTCGGGATTGAAATTGAAGCTTACAACTGCCGGATGGACGTTTTAGTAGACGCTTTAAGGGAAGAAGGCATACAGGTTTCTGCCGAAAATTACAATCATACAACACGAAATCATTGGAAATTGGTCACCGACTCAAGCCTTTCCGGCAATAATACTTTTGAACTTGTGAGTCCTGTATTAGAGGGACAAAACGGATTGAAAGAATTAAAAAAAGTATGCTGGGTACTTGACGCATGCGGTGTAAAAGTAAATGCTTCTTGCGGCCTTCATATTCATTTTGACGCGGCAAACTTTAGCCTACAAACCTGGAAAAACATAGCTATATCCTACAAACATATAGAATCGGTAATAGATAAGTTTATGCCGGAATCACGCCGGAACAACAATTATTGCCGTAGCCTGAGAAATATAACAGAACAAAAAATAAATAACGCACAAAGTATAGAAAACCTTCAGCAGGTAGCTTTTGAAAATACTCGGTACTTTAAAGTGAACCCTCAAAGCTACAGCCGCCACAAAACAATAGAGTTCCGCCAGCATGCCGGATCAATCAATTACGATAAAATTAGCAATTGGGTTTTATTTTTGAATGGTTTGGTTACCTTTGCTCAACAACAACCCATTGCCTCCGGAACGGTCTTGAATGATATCCCATTCCTAAGCGATGAACAAAAAAGCTTTTTCAGATTACGAACTAAAAAATTAAATAGCTAATGGAAAGTAGAATTTTTTCCTTGCAGGACGGCGGTACGATTACCGCCACCTGCGCTTCAGACTTTGTTACGAAATTGCGCGAAAGTAGCCGTTTCGATTTCGATTGTACCGATGCCGAATACATGGTTAATTTCGCCGATCGTTTTATGCAAATGTCTGGACAAACTGTCCGGACGGATAGTCCAGATCATTTCCTTGAAGATTTGCTAAAATATGATTATGCAAAACTAAGCTAAAGGTTTATAACTATTGATTTCCACCGAAAAAGATGCTTTCTGCCAAAAGAGAGCATCTTTTTTTTCTGGATCCAGCCAGAACCTGCATGCAGGCATCACCTAGTACCGCTATAATATTTTCAAAATAATTTCTTCGAAAGTTGTATAATCAGCAAATGATTATTATATTTGCATTGTCTTAGAGAGACAGAGATGTTTGATTTGATTGACGGTCTAAATGACCGGGAGGAAATGCTTGATTATTTGAGATTCCTCTTCCGAAATGAAAAGGAGCTTATTGAAGATGAGTGGTTTTCAGAATCGGAATTCTTGGAACAAGTTTATTCTACAGTTATGATGTTGGCGAATAACTTGGAAGAAGAGTGAAAGTTTTAGGTGGTCCCTTTGGGGACCGCCTTTTACAAACGTCAATGAGAAGTCTCTGTTCTCTTTAAGTTTGTTGAATCCAAAAATGACTGAACAATGACCGACGAATTGAAGAATAAAATAGATGAGATGGTTAGAAATATGCATCTCCTGCGTACAAAGGAAGGTTCTGAGGTGTTTGATAAACTGTTTGCAGAAGCGAGAAAGCAGGCTACAACACCTGAGGAACGTCGGGAAGCTGGAGCATATTTGCGTCAGCAAATGAAGAAATGGAGGAAACGTCCAGATGTGGATATAAAAAAGATGATATCAGAAGTACAAGATGTCGTTTCTTTATCGTATATTGCACAAGAATATTTTAAGAAAGATCGAAGTTGGCTGTACCAGAGAATAAATGGAACACTTGTTAATGGTAAACCTGCAACTTTCACAGAAAATGAACTGATGATTTTAGCCGATTCTTTAAAGGATATAGGACTAAAAATTTCGGAAATATCAAAATCAATCAATCAAAGTCTCTAAGACAGAAGGGCTTCCACATGTTGGAAGCCTTTTTTATTGAAGCAATAAAAGATGAAAGTCTTAAAAAATGGGGGCTTTTTTTTGTTATCTAAAAAAAAAATCTCATTTTTACAGAGCCCAAAAACATTATATGGATCCTTATATAGTGCAACAGGTAGTCAATCCTGTTTCGGCTATGTTTCCGATGGGCACACTGTATTAGGGGTCTTCATTTTTGCTTATGATACTACCATGGTATTTTTTTGTTTTTGTTACAATTTTATTTATATCGCTGATTCTTGCAGGTCAGCTATATATTAAAAGAAAGAGAGTTGTGCTTCCTCCATTGTTTTATATGAGGAGAGATTATTTGCATAAAGTGATTCCTACATTGCGAAAGTTGATAAAGTATCCAAGTAATGAGGTTTATATAGACTTCTCAGAAGTAGAAGAGATTACGAGAGGGTCCTATATGGTTTTGTTGGCTCAAGCTGAAAAAGCAATGAAAATGGGAAAAGTTATTTATGTTTTTAAGAGATTGCCTAAATCACAAGATGTATTGAAAATATTAGGATATAAAGATAAGATATTTCATAAGGATATTGATTTGACGAAAGGTAATGCACTAACAAATAACACTGTTGACACACAGATGGTAGATGAACTTGTTTCGGAGCTTAAACGTATCGGAATAAATGAATATTACCAAGTATTCTATGATTTTCTTGTTGAATTGATAGGTAATGCTACAGAGCATGGAATACAGCATAATAAAATTAGTTGGTGGTTGTTAAAATATAGAATTCCAGAACAAAAAGCATTCAAATATGTTTTTGTTGACATGGGCGTAGGTATAATTCGCTCGTACAAAGAGTCTAAATCGCTTGGAATTAATCGTTTTCGTTCCTCTAAGTGGATTGTTAATAATGCTTTTGATGGTAAATTAGGTTCATCAACAGGTCAAGACAATCGTGGGAGAGGTTTACCTTTTATTCGAAGTTGTGTTGAAAAAGGTTTCATTTCTGATTTCATATTGATTACAAACAATGTATCTTTGCAATGTTTGGATGGAAAAATTGTAGAAAACTCCAACCCAGACTTTGTTGGCACATATTTATCATGGACAATTAATAAAGAAAATTTTATAAGATGGAAGAATTCAAAATAACAATTGCTGAAGATTTTAGCAGTACTCCAGGAGGTCGGTGGAAACAACTAGGGCCTAATTCTGGTGAGGAGTTTTACGAAACGCTTCTTCTTACTAAATATGAAGATGCAGTAAAGGCAGGAGAAAAGTTACATATCTATTTAGATGGGGCAAAGTCTTATCCTTCATCTTTTTTAGATCAATCATTTGGAGAATTAGGGCGTGCCAAGGGTGAAAAAAATGTGGATGCAGTAATTTGTTTTCATACAACTATCTTTGATTGGGTTATTGATTATGTTAAAAATCAGATATGGTTCAAAAAGTAATGAGATATTTTCTATTACTATTTCTAGTAGTATCCACAATAGTATTATTTTTTCGTTTTATTTGCTTTCTGGCAATTAATGCTTGGGTCCAAAATGTGCAAATAGATTATAAATTAGTTCCTATTGATGTTTTTAGTCTTTTTGTTTCATCAGCTATTACTATATGGGTTGGATATTATGTCGTAAAAAAATTATCAGAGCAAAGGTTTGAAAAAGAGCTGTTAATAAATGATTTGAAATTGATTGAACAAGAAATTCAACAAGTTGAATCAATATTTGAAACATCTTCTACTATTGACTTAACTTTGATTTCAAGTAAAATGAATACAATTAAACATCTCATAGAACGATTTACATATACTGTAAGATTGTCTGATAGTAATATTGATAATCAAATCCCGTCAATCAATGACGCTTTTTTTGGGCTTTATAGGGTATCTACTAATTTTGACTCTGAATCTATAAGTCGGGAAAATGTTAATTTCTCTTTAATTACATATCATACAAATCGATTAATTCTAAAGGTGAGAAAATTAACTATAAGTCTAAATAAAACATGAAGCGCTTAATCTATATTTTATCAGTTGTAATTATTTTATGTTCTTGTCAGAAATCGAATGAAGACAAGGCAAAAGAGATTGTAAAACAGCATCTAAAAGAAAATCTTAATGATTGGAATAGTTATGAGCCAATCTCCTTTAGTCCCTTAGATTCTGTGTTTTCTGTCATAGAAATAGATCCTGATATTATTGCCGCAGAAAGTAAATTAAAGTTATTTGATCGACCTTTTTCCTTATCAACATCAATGTTGGAGACTTGGAAAGAGGATACAGTGAAATATGCTAAAGCGTATAAAGAGGAACTATCAAATTGGAAGATGCTCAATGATAGTGTTTTTTATTATAAATCAATAGTAGATAGTCTTAAATCTAATTATCAGCCAAGATTTGAAGGTTTTATTATTCGACATAAATATCGAGCAAATAATGAGAATGGAGTAAAACTGCTTTATGATGTTAACTTCTACCTAGATATTTTGCTTTCGAGTGTAGTTGATTCAGACGAAAAATAACGGCTTTTGCATTGTCATTTCAAAAATATTCACCATATTTGCAGTGCTAAAAACCCATAGTGAGGGCTTCACTAAACCGAAGAGTGACGGATAATGCTCAACTTTGTTAGGGCTTTTTTTATGCCCTGTTGTGACGATATAGGCGGCTGCCTTTCCCAACACATTTAGTCTCTTCGGAGTGAACTACTGTGGGTTTTTAGCGAAACGGGAAAGTGCAGCCGTTCTTGTACTTCAGCTGGTAGGACTGTTTTCTACCAAATGCTAAAAACCCATAGTAGTATGAAGTCAAATTCATTAACCGTACCTGTTACCGAAAGCCGGAAACGAGTACAAGTATCAAATCTTTTTTCCTGGACAACTATCCAGAAGTTCTTTAACGCCGTACCTGGCGAGATTACTCCTTGTAAAAGTATTTATGAAGCCAAAATGTACACACTTGTGCTAACGTATGCATTATCTTTGTTGTGTCTATTATTCTTGCTTCCGGCTTGTGCTATTTATAGTTCAGTAAAGAAAGGAGGTCAAAATGAATGAGGCAACATTGATAACAATGCACAAAGAGGTGTTTGAATATATCCTCCAAATGACAAGGGCTTCTGCATTACAAGACCGTAATATACAGTCCTTAACTGAATTGGTAAAAGCCCGAAAGGTTTGTAAAAATAGAAAATTTACTGTAACGAAAGGAGGAAAGTGGCATGAGTGATAAAAAAGACTTGAGTATTTACATTGAAGCTATCAAAGCGCGTTTTGCTATGACGGATGACGAGAATAAGGCTACACACAAATTGTCAACGAAGGAAGTAGCCGATGCTATCAATGAGTTAAATCCATCGTGTGCTGCATCGGCGCAGGATGTATATGATGCCATGTTCGAAGCCGGCTTCGTGTTCCGCGCTCCTCGCGGAACGTCTGGACTCCGATTCAAATGGCTGCTGATTGAAAAATAAAAAAGAGAAAACTGCGAGTGCTGATATGGTCTCGCAGTTTTTTTATGTCCTTTTCATCCGGATCCAGAGCATTTACCTTTGTTGAAAAAGATTTATGATAACGGACGATTTAATAAAAAAGGAGTTTATTTCTCAGATTGTTAGTCGAGATGTAAATGTAATATACAATACTCAAGAGCAGGTTGTTCGTGAAGTATTTCCTGGAGGAACCGGTCAGCTTGCCAACTTCCTCGCACGACGGCCATTTAATTTTTCTGAAGTTGGGGTTAATCAGACATTTTATATGCGGATATTCCCATATCTCCGCTTCTTAGATATACGATATCGCAAAGATCAGATGGAAACTCGTAGTAAGTTAGCTCTATACAATCGTGTTATTTTTGGTGTCCTCTATCATGAAACTATGCCCGATCTCCGATATGGGTTGACAGAGGAGATTCGGAAGAAGATCGGACTGCAACTTCAAGAGGCGGATCCAGGCAAGTAGTTGTCCTTTATCTTCCAAAAACAGCCTGCTACTTTCGCGGAAAAAGCAGGCAGTATGGCAAAAAAGAAACTTACCGAAGACGAGTTAAAGTGGATACTTTCGATTGATTCTACAGAGGCACAACAGTCGGCGCGTAAATTAGATAAAGAAAATAAGCAGTTAGCGTCCACCAACAAGGACTTGAAGGCTAAGATGACCGATCTCGTTGCTGCCGGGAAAAAAGACTCTCAGGAGTATAAAAACCTGTCGGCTGAAGTCGAGAAGAATAATACCAAACTTGTTCTTAATAAGAAAAAAATAACAGAGCTGGAGAAAACGCTTGGATTAACTTCGTTAACAATGGCTCAGCTCCGGAAGAAAGCGAAGGAGTTGCAATACCAATTAGATCATACAGCAGCAGCGACTTCTCCTGAAGAATATAAAAAATTGGAACAATCATTGCAGGAGGTCAAGTCTAGAATGTCTGAGCTCCGGGATAGTGGGCAAAAAACCGGTAGTGCTTTATCCGGATCCTTTTCAAAAGTAACAACTGTGGTTAAAGCTTTTTTGGCATTGAAAGTTGTTGGTTATCTTAAAGATGTTTTTAATGCCGCTTTGGATACAAGAAAGGAATTTGCCAGATATGAGGCTGTTTTGCGTAATACATTCCAGAGCCAGGAAAAAGCAGCCAAGTCCATGTCTATGCTTAAAAAACTGGCACAAGAAACACCTTATTCTCTACAAGAGATAACTGAAGCCTACATTAAGATGGTCAATCGTGGTATCATCCCGACAGAGCAGGAAATTGTGAAACTAGGTGATTTGGCTAGTTCCCAGGGAAAATCGTTGGATCAACTTATAGAGGCACTCTTAGATGCCCAAACAGGCGAATTTGAACGACTTAAAGAATTCGGTATTAAGGCCAATAAAGAAAATGATAAAGTGAAATTTTCTTTTAAAGGTGTTGCTACGGAAGTCAAGTTTACAGAAAAGGCGATATCTGATTATCTTTATTCATTAGGGACTATTGAAGGTGTTCAGGGAGGAATGGCAGTTCAAATGGAAGAACTGGAAGGAAAGTATTCAAACTTCGGAGATACTTTAGATGCTTTGTTTAATACAATAGGGAAGCGGATAGAGCCGACGGCCAAGAAAACTTTATCTTGGTTAAGTAAAATTGTTGATGGTCTCCGAGTTGCCTTAAGTGGAATAGATGATCTGAAACAAGATGTTTACAACGATGCTGCTCAGAATGCTTACAATGATACTCAAGAGCAGGTGGATGTCATGGTCAGTAGGTTGGTGAAAAATGGTATGGATAAGAAAAAGGCCATTGAACGAACTATTGATATTTTGCGTAAACAATCTTCTGAAGAATTGGTCAAAGCCGAAGAAGAACAAGCAGCCTTGGAAGCTCGTCTGATGAATAATTTGTGGCCTTCAGCCAAAGCGAACATTGAGAGATCGTTAGCCCAGAAGAAAGCCGAAGTACAGCGCTATAAATCAGAACTTACTGCCCTTGATGATAAGGTCAAGTCATTAACTCCGGAAAAGACTGTCGTTTCAGATTCTGAAATAAAGAAGCAAAATGCAGCATTTAAATCAGCGATGGATTTAAAGCTGCAACAGATGGATAATGCTCATGCTGAAGAATTGGCAAAACTTAAGAAAAACAAAAACGAGACTCAACAAACGGAGCAATTTTACAACCTGGAAGTTCTCCATGCTGACGTTAAGTATTATTCGGATCGCCTTCAAGCATTAGAGAACTATCAGAAAAAAACGAATGATCCGAAAACATTATCAATAATTGCGAAACAACAAACCGAAGCGCAAACGGCTCTCCTCGATACCCAGCAAAAGCGGGAACAGGAGATGGTTTCTGCACTTAAGGATAACCGGGATAAGCAGTTGAAGATAGAGGCTCAGTCATATAAAGTGCAGCAGACAGTTTTTGAAAAAGAACTATCTGAAAAGCAGATTACCCAGCAACAGTATGATGCTTTGATGTTAAGCCTTGATACTACATCTTCGGAGTCTCGCCTTAAAATATATCGGGACTATCAGGCTGATGTTGCTTCGCTTGAATTATCCTCTGGAACAATAAAGGCTCAAGCGGTGTCGACTGCCAATGAAGAAGTGATGACCGCGGACCTGGCTGCAGCCAAGGCTCGCGCTGCTCAGCAGAAAACTCTTCAAAATTTGGTTAAGGATTTCAAAGCCGAGTTTAAGCTGACGACGGTTGGTGAAGATACTGATCTCCAGCTAAAAGTTTTAGAAGCGTCTTATAATGCCCGGAAAGAAATGGCTCAAGAAGCCAACATGGACACATTAGAGTTGGACCAGGCATTTGAACGTGCTCGAACTAATATTTTGCAGGAAGCTGAAGATCGACGTAATCAAATACGACAGCAGAATGGATTGTTGTCAATGCAAGAACAACATGAGATTGAGTTGGATTTATTAAAAGATCAGAGAGAGGCGGGCCTTTTAAATGAAGAGGAATATCAACAGGCTATACTTGATAAAAGAATAGCCCATCTGAAGGCATACTATGATTATTATAGTCAGCTTTTTTCAGGAGCAATATCTGCTCTGCAGGAAGCGGAGTTAGCTAATATTGATGCTAAATACGATGCTGAAATACAGCGTGCCGGAGAGAATTCAGAAGAAGTGGCTCGTCTTGAAAAGGAGAAGGAGAATAAAAAACTAGCCAGAAAAAATATGCCAATGTTAATTTTGCCATTAAGGTTTCGGAAATTATCGCAAACACAGCGGTTTCAATCATGCAGGCTTTCGCTCAGCTCGGTCCCATAGCAGGAGCGATTGCTGCAGCAATGTTAACTGCTACTGGTGCAGCCCAAATCGTAACAGCTAATGCTGAGAGAAAAAAGGTAATGGCCATGACTGTTGATGGAGCTGGTGGAACTGGATCCGGAACTGGGACTCGTGTTGCTATAGGACGTGAGTCTGGTGGTTATGTTGATATTGTTCGTGCTCAAGATGGAAAAAGGTTTGATGCGGTTCTGGAACCGGATAAACGTGGATTTATAGATCGCCCTACAGTTATTGTAGGCGAGGGACCTGTTGGAAAGAGCAAAGAGTGGGTTGCTAGTAATGATGCATTAGAAAATCCGACAGTACGGCCTTTTATTAATGTACTTAATGAAGCTCAAGAGAAGGGAGTCATTCGGACAGTTGATATGAATCAATTAATGCGGCAACGCCTGGCAGGTTTTGAATCTGGTGGTTCGATTTCAACATCAGTACCGTCTTCTGCCCCAATGAAGGAAATTCTTACTCCATCAACAAGTATTGTTGGATTCGATGCAATAAATAAATTGTATGATCTCCTGTTAAAGATCGATAGGGAAGGTGGTCTTAAAGCTTATATTATATATTCAGAGTTTCAAAAAATGCAGAATCGTTTAGAAGAATCTCGTAAAATAGGTAGTAAATCATGAAAATTGTACATTCTTCTGGTAAAGAATTAAAATTGAATCCTGGCACCGTGTTGGAAATGGAACGTAGCAATCCGTTTTTAATGAGTATGGAGAGCAGTCGCTTCCGGTAAAACTTCCTTCGGATGATTATAATCGTAAGATACTTGGTTTTCCTGATGATATGGCTGGGGTAAACAAGATGCCATCGCGGGCAGATGCGACGATTCAAGATGGTATTTATTCAATCCGTTGCCGACAGGCTATTCTATCTGCTAGTCGGAAAGATGGGATTGATACATCTTTTTTCCTTAACATCGGATCTTTTTATGAGAAAATGAAAGATGTACAATTAACAACTGTCTTTAAAGATAAAGTCGTTAAATTTTCATCGCTTACCACTGCGATCAACTTTGTCCGCTCGTTAATGATTACTCCAGATCCGCGTTTTTCCTGTTTTCCTGTCTTGGCAGAAAGTCATGATAATGGCGAGATAATTTGCCTGAACAGAGTTAGCGGTCCTATTAAGCCGGACGGCTATTATACCCTGTGGAATGAACAGTACCGGGAAGAGACTGTTGATGATAAGACGGTCTCAACTCCGGCCGGGTATTATATTACTCCGTTTATTAAAGCAATACATTTATTGGAGGAGGTTTTTAAGTATTTGGGCTATACGCTTGAAGAAAGTTTCTTTTCCCGAACAGAGCCGTTTAAGTCGATGGTATTTTTGAATAACAACATTGATACTATAGTCAATGCCGAAATACGTTACGATCAGATTGTTCCGAGTTGTAATATTTCGACGATATTAGATATATTTCGTTACAAATTTTGTTGTGAGTTTATTCCGGACGAAGCCCGGAGAAGTGTCAAAATTGTACTGTTTAATGAGGTCGCTGATGATAATGCAAGTCAGGATCTAACAAGATTGCTGACGGCTCCAATTAGTATCAACCACGGGGGTAAATACAAGCAGGTGAAGTTATCAGCAGAGAAAGGAGCTACATTGACTTATAATTATGATGAAGGAAAACTTGTTTCTGTAACGCCAGACTATCTTTCAAAGTCGATTTATGAAATAGCTGCTATGTATCCGGAAGCTTTTATTGATTTGACAAGAGGGTGGATTATTCGGGAAGGGTTTTCTGCTGTTGATTATGTGATAGAAAAAGTTGGTACTTTAAATTGTGGCTATTATGCTGGTGGCACGTTGGAAGTTGAAAAAAAGGAATCACCGGATACACTTGTTAGTATAGAATTTGAAACATTATCAAGTGGGGTTGCCCCTTATATTGAAACGACCAGAGCCATAAATTCTAAAATAGTATGGAGTAATGATCCTACACAAGGCAATAACACTGAAAACTCAACTCAGGAAAATTCAGAGTTAAAGCCTATGCTGTGTTTTACAGCTCATAGAACTTCCCGATTTGATTCAGGTACGATCTATGCTTACTTGGATACGCGAGAAAGAATATGGGATTATTCACTAGCATATAATGGTCCGGATGGATTATATGAAAAATTTTGGCGTAAATATGATGATATGCTCCGTAACTCGATGCGTCCTGTTACAACGAAAATGCTTTTGTCTGATATTGATAAACTTAATATATCAGCCCATGAAAAAGTAATTATAAACAATCAGGAACTATTGCCAAATATAATCAAGTACAACATAGGTAAGAATGTTCCAACCGAATGTACTTTTTTGACAACGAAATTGTATAATCCGGTTTCTTCGGCTAAGTCTGAATCAGAATATTTTCCGTCTTCTAAATACAGTTGGAGACGTGTCTGGTCGAACAGCGTAGGAAGTCAATACAATTGGATGCAGTTGAAAGAACAAGCTCCGATATCGTTTTTTCCACCTCCCACAGAAGAAGAATACAGGCGCGGAGGAAGGTACCATGTGGAGACGCATGCCTGTTGGTTTGCTATAGAGATTCGTTTAGCAGGGAAAATTCCTATTCTGGTTGATAAAATAGAAGGAACATTAACTGTATGGTTAGAGCCTGTTCTAAGGGAGTGGTAATTGTCCTTTACCTATCTGTTAGTCACAAATACATTTGCTGAAAAAATGAATAATGGCAGGAGTTTTAAATAAACCTGATGCGCTGAATCTCTCCGGTAACATGAATCAATTTCTGTTATCCTCGACCGGTTTGATATCCTTTATTTTGAAAAAAGGGAATCAAACTTTATTGGAGCAGAGTTATGAGCCAGGTCCCGACCTCATGGTCAGGATTGATTTGAAAGAGGTTATCGAAGGACAATTGAGTTACAATCTGGATGCCGGATCGTTATTTTATGTTCAGCCAAACTTGGCAGAAACATTTACAGCCGTAATTGATGGTACAGAATATAGCTTTAGGGTTGTTCGTGGTGGTGTGGCCAATTTGGTGGATACGGCAATTAACTGGCTGAAACTGCATTTTCTAACCTGGCAACCGCGAGTTAAGCCTGTTACTTATTATTCTCCTGAATGGCTAACCTATTATGCTGTAGAAGAATGTACCGCGAAACTCAAAGCAACATATCCTGACAAATCAACAAAAGTAATTTCGCTAGGGACTTGTATTGCTGGCTATGCCACGACACTGAACCTGCAGTACTCGGTTATAGCCGGTAAACTTGGAAACACCTATCCGTCTTATTACGAGGTCTGGATTGAAAAGTCTGGAACAAAGTTGTCTGAATCACAGGTATACGCTTTTTCGAATCCAATGTCAGAAGATGAACAATGGTACCTTTTTGAAAATAGCTTAGGTGGTTTAGATACTTTTCGGGCGACAGGTACAAACAATCTGAATGCGGAGCATGAACATAAAATTGCGGGATTTGGCGATGTGCGGGAGGAGTATCAGGTAGATACCGAACGGAAGTATGTAAAGAATACCGGATATCTGGATGGATACTCCCGTCGTTGGCTACTTGATTTTTTCCCTAGTCGGGCTAAGTATATATATGAATCAACTGCGATCCGGAAGATTGTCGTAACAGAAAGTAATGCGACATACGTTTCGAACGAATTACCAAGTAGCTATACTTTTACCTGGCAATTAGCAGAAGTATCAACCTATTTAAATCTTGTCAAAAACGAGAATGATATCCCTGACAACTTAGTCGCTCCCGATCTGTCATCTCCGGATTTTATTTTACCCCCTCGGTTAGCTGAATTTCCGAGGGTAGAACTTACCGAGGGGGTACTTATTCCAGCATTCGAGCCGAATAATCCAAAACCAACAGTCACAACCTATGGAGCGATCCATAATACAATTAAAAATGCAGTTGTTAAAGAACTGGAAGAAGAGATTGGAGATATCGGTTCGGGATCTGGTAATGGTTCAAACTTTGAAATAATTGAATCAACTGACACCGAAACGACACCGACAGACAATAATCTTTATTCAGCTCTCCGGGCTAAGAATGAAGACGACAAACGTCTCCGGAAAGATATTGAAGATTTTGCTCTGGAATTGATCAACTTTTTGAAAGGGACAAAATTTGGAGAGTTTATCCCTGGTATCCTGACCGGTAAGGGAGGTATGATTGACGCTTTTGGAAACGGAGAGTTGGAATCTCTTATTATACGTCGATTTTTGGAAGTGCCTGAACTAAGATTTAATCGGGCAGAAGTCTTTACAGGCATTAGCTGGAATGCGCCCGGTGGAGGGATTATTGAGTCCGTAGATACAGCCAACAGGATTGCCCGGCTGAAGCTGGAAGACGGAGAGTTTGGTGCGGTTGCAGTAGGCGATATCTGTATGGGTATATTCCATTCTCTCACTTCTTCTGAAAATGCGACAGAAGATAAAGACAATAGTAAGGGGGTGTTCACTTTCGCGGGTTTTTTTACAGCCTATTTTACTGTAACAGAGATATTAGACAAAGAGAACAAAACATTTAAGTATCAACTTCGGCCTTCTTCTGCCAGTTATCCTCATGAGTTCCCCCCATGCGAAGCTATGCATTTTGTAGCTTATGGTAACTTTACCAATAAAGACCGTCAGACATCTAAATATTCAACCCGGGCCTATACTCGTTATCTCTATCATGTTGATGGCTGGGAGTTTGAGAGACGTCAGATCGCGGCTCAGTTTGGTGATCTAACTAATCTGTCGGTACATGGGTACAACATGACCGGTTATTCAATCTTTTTGAATAACATTTACATGACTGGCGTAATCAATCAGATGTCGGCTGATGGTACATCCGTTGATAGAGTGCCCTTTTTTAAAGGGGCTTGGACACAGGGAAAGTTTGCTTATTATGATGAAGTAACCCACAATGGCTCATCCTGGTTATGCGTCAATCCGGATGGAACAACATCAGAACCGGCAGACGGTAATCCGGATTGGTTTAAGCGCGTCTCAAAAGGCGAAGACGGTAAAGATGGAACTAGCGCCGAGGCTGTCGGTGAATGGGACCCTAATCGCGGTTACATAAAAAGTAACATTGTTCGGAGTGATGGGGCCTCTTTTATTGCCAATAGAGACAATAAAGGAGTAAAGCCACGGAAGAATCCGGGAGGATATTTGACCACCGGAGGTAAATACTTAACCACCGGTGGCAAACGATTATATACCGGTGATCCCAATCATCCCTGGCAACTAATTTCCGAAGATGGTCTACCAGGGAAACAGGGTGTTCCTGGTCCCAAAGGAGATGACGGAATACAGTATTATACCTGGTTAAAATTTGCCGATGACGCTCAAGGGAATGGTATGTCTGAATTGCCTGACGGAAAGAAATATGTAGGTTTAGCCGTTAATCAATTGACACCAATTGAATCTGATGATCCCAGTTTATATACTTGGGCTTTGATTGTAGGTGAAGGAATACCAGGTAAACCAGGTAAAGACGGAAAGACTTTATATACTTGGATGAGATATGCCGATGATGCCCAAGGAAATGGTATGTCTAATAATCCTGATGGCAAGAAATACGTAGGTCTAGCCTACAACAAGGAGACTGCAACGGAGTCTGATAATCCTGCTGATTATAAATGGAGTAAAATAGAAGGTGATCCGGGTGAAGCCGGGTTAAACTATATAACAGAGCCTTATAGTCCATACAGGGAATACAACCAACGTGATCTCTTATCTTTTGCAGGTGGCAAGATATTTTGTAAAAAGAAAAATACAGGGCAGACCCCTGTGCCATTTTTGACCACAGGAGGTAAATATCTAAAGACCGGTAGTAGTTACTTATTATACAAGCCTCTCACTGTCGAAAATATTAATTCGGAATACTGGGATATCTTTATTCCTCCTATGGTTATTGAGCCTGTAGAGAAAGAATTTACAACTTATCATACAAGCGTAACCAAACCGGCGCGTCCGATCCTGACCGGTAATTCATGTGGCTGGAGCCAGACAATTATGGCTGGTGCCCGCTGGAAATCAACAAAGAAGGCGGTATCGGATGCTGCCGGCACTTGGAGTGATCCGGTACAGTATTCGGCCGAGGACGGCAAGCCCGGAACTGATGCTACGGCTTACTGGCTGGTATCTCCGATAACGAATATTGTATTTAATACAGTCGGAAATCCTACACCGGCAGCTTTTACCGTTTTGGCCAAACAGCAGACCGGCACTGGAACAGTGCAAGCCTCTGATAAATTTTATCTGGCCTGCCGTAAATCAGCCACAGGTACATCAGCCTGGGAACAACATGTAGCACCTGTTAAAGGATCGTCCATTAATGTAACCGTAATCGCGGGAATAAAGGCTTACTCAATCCGAATGTACGAAAAACAAGCAGATGCAATCGCTTGGAACTCTAATTATGTGGATGAAACCGGTGTATCTGTTATCCGTGACGGTCTGGATGGAGAACGCGGAGCTACTGGTGCTATGCCTTTATACTGTGGCTTTTATGATCAAAACAAGGCTCCGTACTTCTGGAATGAACAATACAGAGACATTATATTATACGGTTTTGGCAATGCTGTCTATGTCTTCCAGGTACGTAATTATAGCCCAGGAAAGGGAGTAACTGTACCTCCGACATCTCAAGACGGTGATGCAAACTGGGAACCGGCGAATAAATTGGGCTTTGTTGCTATGGATACAGCCCTAATCGATGGGGCTAACATTGCCGAGTTTTTGTTTAAAAACAAAAAGATGCAGAGTCAAGATATTGATCCTGACTCTGGAGAACCGAACCTTCTGCTTAATGGTAAAACAGGTGAACTTATCGGTAACAAATGTACCCTTCGCGGGAAATTTGAAACCTCAAAGGGAGGTAATCGAATTATTATTGATCCGGTTGAGAAGTGCCTTAAAATGATCAATAGCGATAATAAGGAAATTACTCGTTTGGACTTTTTCGTAACGTCAACCAGGTCCGGTCCCCGTCTTGCTTTTGATCTTTATAACTCAGGAATTAAGAAAGCAAACTTAGTTATTACCGGTGATGGTTTATCAATTTATGATGATTATATCTATGCACCTTTTTTTGCGGTAGATGCAACAAATAAAAGGATAAGGATAAATGCCGATCGTATGCCATTAGGGAGAGATAAAGTCGGTTTTAACGAGGTGTATTTGGATGGTGAAACATTAAAAGTAAAAAAAGGATGATAAAGGTGATTTACAATAATTTAATCCCTAAACGGGGATTCGCTATGAATGTTTTTGGTTTCCTTTTCATAAGGATTGGAGATACTCCGGAGCCAGGATTTATTAATCATGAATCAATACATACGGCTCAGATGAAGGAGTTAGCCTTTATAGGCTTCTATTTGCTATATGTGATCGAATGGTTTATCAAGCTCTTTATATATGGCCGAAAGGCCTATGAAAATATCTCGTTTGAAAAAGAGGCTAATAAATATCGCTTTGATCAGGATTATCTGAAAAGGCGAAGTCATTATGAGTGGTTTAGGTTCATAACAATAAAAAAGTGAATCAAAATAGTATTAACAAGTAAATTAAATATTATGGCAGATGTAAGTTTAAACGGATTGAAAGTAAAGACAGACTCATTACCTAATGACTGGTATGTGTCGCTGATCAATCCGAAATCTGGGGAACCGGCCGAGATTATGACGGTGTCTAAGTTGGTAGAAATGTTTACTGAAAAACAACCGGAGGTGACAGAGTCGTCAAAGGGGGTAATGAGCCCGCAAGGATTAATATCTAACCCTGGTAGTTATAGGGTAAATAGAAAGTGTCTTAACATTTCCTTAGAAAGTAAAAAAGCGTACAGGATTAAAATAAATAAGTCTAATCACTTAAATTTTAGAATTAAGTTATTTGGTCGTTGGTTAAATGGTATGCCACACGGTGTGATTTATAAAGAAATTTCCTATGCAAATGGATCTGCAAGGGAATCAAGAGTAAATATCGGTAATAAGCCTATATGTTCGGTATATTATATATCAGATCCTTATATTTCAGGAGAATCAATTTATGTTGATATAATTAATAAGGCCAACGGGGAAAACGAAGCTGTTGCTATTATTGAATATTATTTTAATTTTAGTGGGTTTGAGTTTATTGAGAATCAAATCCCAAGGACTGAAGATCTTGATAAAAATAACAGAGATGAAACAGATTTTGAATTGAGGTCTTCGGTTAATACGTTGGCTGCATCTCCAAATGCTTTAACAGACACAATTTCAACCTCTCCAGTACTGGAGAGCAGACAAGTCAGATCAACTTGTCTGCAGAATCATCTATATCAAATTCTTCTTCCGACTTATCAGGGCAGGATGGATCGGATGGTTCAACACCAGTTAGAACTGAACCATCCAAAGCACAGGAACAGTATGTCTGGTCAATCGACAAGATCGGTCGCGCTGTCCTGGAATTACAAGCAGAAAACAAGAGACTTAAACAAATCCTCAATATCTCTGACGATAGCGAGGTACAACAAATGTAACCTTCCGCGGGCGGGACCGCCCCGGGTAATTAATTAAATAAACATTATGGCAGATAATATAGATAAGGCATTAAATGGACTTGATTTAAAGACAGACTCTTTGCCCAGTGATTGGATGATAACTTTAGTAAATCCCAAGGAAGGGATACCGGCTCAGAATATGACGATAGCTAGGTTTACGGAGTTGTTCGGTGATTTACTTTACAAAAGCAAATCCCTTCCGCCAGAGGGAGGAGTATTTATTATGTTCCATCGAAAAAGCGATAATTTACCGCTAATGATTGATCCGAGCAAGTGGTCGAGTTATCAGAGTGGCGGCGAGATAGCCGATGGCGTGGCTGTAGTCGAGGGAGGTAAAATATTGATAGTCGCACCAACCGAGCCAGAGTCGCTATTATGGAGTAGTGCAGAGGTGAGTGCAGGCGGTAAGACAACTTCTAGTCGAATAGAAGCGATTAACGACTGGGCAGGAAAGACTAGTACAGCAGCACAGATTACGCACACCGAATGTAGTGGCACAAGTTACGCTCCGGGCTACTGTGCACAGTACAGTCGAGTAAATGCCAATGGTAGGGGACTGACGGCAGGGAAATGGTGGTTACCATCATTGGGTGAGTTGATGATGATTTTAGCCAATAAACGTAAAATCGATTATGCGCTATCGCTTATCAATGGTGCAACAATGCTGGCAGAAATGTGGTACTGGAGTAGTACCGAGTCCAACAAGTCTTCCGCATGGGTGTTGACCCTTAGTGACGGATACTTGAGCGACTACCTCATTAAGTCGTCGAGCAGGGGTAGAGTCAGAGCCGTTTCAGCATTTATTCAGTAGATAAATCATCTATATCTGCCATAACCTTTTCTAAATTTATTAATTAACCGGGCGTGCCCACAACACAGAAATAATATGGCAGATATTAGCTCAGATCAAGCTTTAAATGGATTAAAAGTAAAAACAGATTCATTACCTGATGATTGGTATGTGATATTAGTTAATCCCAAAAACGGAGAACCGGGAGAAAACATGTCGATAGCTAGGTTTTTGGAGTTGTTAAAAATTAAAATAGGAGTAGCTTCAATGGATAAATATGGGTTTGCTGAAAAATGTCAAGGAAAAACGTTTTATTCTTTGAAACCGGAAGAATTTATTGATATACATATTGATAACTATGGTCTGTATATGTTTGTGAGTGAAACTTTTCATGGAACAAGTCTTTTATTCCAAGCAGCGTATAGTGTATATGACTTCAGAATAGTATCAGATCTTTCTGGGATACAAGGGCGGCTATTTAAAATAGAAAAATTGGAAGATGGAGATAAGAATATAAGAGTTACTAATTTAAGTTCGTCTAACATTCAAAATTTTTCTTTAAATAGATTATGATGCGAATTGTTTATATTCAGACTGTTAGATGGTGGAATATAGTTCAAAACGCAAAAGAACTGGTATCAGGAGCTAAGATGTGATTCTTTTGATTTTGTAGATATTTTATATTTTTGTAAATGATTTCGTTTTAAATTTTGAATATATTATGAATTGTGCTAAACTATTTTACTTATTGTGGTCTCTAATTCTGTTGACTTATATTTTAACAGGTTGTGAAAAATGTGACTGTCCTAACCAAGAAAACAATCCTTATATTGAAGATAGTACCGACATTGAAAAAGTAAGTGTTATTGGAATATGGCAAATGCAAGGAACAACAAAGTATGGACTAGAGTTTACAAACTATGGAATAGTAATGTGGAAACATAAGCCTTATATGAACTCAGAGTTGAACTATACCTATAATGGAACGACATTAACTATCAGTGGTATAAAAGGAACGGGAATTTTGTCTGAAGATGGGAATACACTTAAAATTAGTGGTTTTTCTGATCCGAGTTCTTTCGGAACAGAAGGAGCAAAAGGCCCATACGTAAACGGAACTTATATCAGGCAGTAACATGGATATGAGCTAGCAGGGATTATCCTTTGCTGGCTTTTGAGGAAAATAGCGAAATAAAATAGCCTTAAATGAAATTTTATTGGCGATAAACAGTAATCTAGGCGTGAGAGCTAGACTATTGTGGGTAATATTTTTGAAAAAGGTTATACTAGATTTTAAATGCATTAAAAATTCGGATACCTTCTTTTCGATCTTGATCAAGTACATGGGCATAGACTAGTGTTTGTTTAATATTACTATGGCCCATAATATCTTTGAGAGAATTTAAATCTTTTGTCCTTCTCAGATAAATTGTAGCAAATGTATGTCGCCCGGTTTTTGCACATAACCTTTTTTTTATGCAGGCTCGTAGTGCTATTTCCTTTAGATTTGTGTTGATTTTTTGATCTGTAATTATGTGGTTAAATAATTTTCCTGTTTTTCTATCACCTTTCACTCTATTTATAATGGTTCGTAGTGGGTCTGATATCGGAACATGAACAATTTTAGGACAAGTATTTGTTAATTTTTCACGGATATAGTAAAACTCATCTTTTCCAATTTGTTCGATGGTTAAAGCTTTAGCGTCTCCTATGTGTAATGAGGAGAAACAAAGAAATAGAAAGAATTCAAGAACAATATGCATATTACCTGGACATTCTTCTCTTTTATACATATATAATAGGGTTGTTAGTTCCTCCTCGTCAAGATATACTGGTTCTGACTGAATACCTCTTAGCTTAATTTTGTGAATAGGGTTTTCGGAAATGTATCCGGCTCTGACCGCTTCATTCAGATATATGGATATTGTATCAATGTTTTTATTTATTGTTACTTCTTGGTTCTTTCTAATTTTTCTGCAATGCAATATATATTTTCTAAAAAGATCGGTTGTAAGTTCATCAAAATAAATAGGATGTTTAAACTCATATAAAGTCTTAAGTACCGTTAGATGCTTAATTTTTGTTTTCTCTTTCACCTCTTGGAAACGAAGTTTCTGGCTTTGTTCACAAAAAGAAAAGAAGTCTGAACAGCTTTTGGGGTTACGAAACTCACTCCAAAACTGTTCCGCAGTAAGAGTACGGTTCCTCAATCTATTTTGAACAAATATGTCATTGATGGATGCCCGGATATTATCAATGATTAGATTTTTATCCTTGGCGAATTCTGAACTTGTTTTGATAATTCCTCTCTCTTTATCGAAGTCATTGACAGGTACACTGATCTTAGTTGCTACTTCAATCTTCTTTCGATTCAGGTAAAAGGAGATGTATATAGGTGCTTCTCCTTTCAGATTGGGACTTTTTTGATATACTCGATATGTTGCCATTTTGAGTTCTATTTTTTACCTACAATAATGTTCTTACCTACATGTAGGGATGATACCTACATTGTTTTTGCTAATAGAAGAGTAAGCCTAAGCGATTGATTTGCCGTAAAATAGCAAAGGCGGCGTACATTGACTGTACGTCGCCTTTTGTGCTTATTCCTCAAAAAGTTGCGGAGACAGGACTCGAACCTATGACCTTTGGGTTATGAGCCCAACGAGCTACCACTGCTCCACTCCGCGATATAGTTGCTATCATTTCTGATTGCGAGTGCAAAGGTATGAATTATTTCTTACAATCCAAATTATTTTACAAAAAGTTTTTGTCTTTCTGTTGAAAGCCGGGGAGTAAGGCTTCTTTTAGTAACAAAATGACACATCTACCGGATTGAATGTAAGGCAGATGTGTCATTTGGGTTTTATAATTCATTTTCTTCAAAATCTTTTGCTTCATATACCCGCAACCTCTTTTTCAGATGTCCGATTTGCTGTTGCATGGATTTGACACGATTCAGCAGATGGTGGATGGCATCGATTCCTTCGAAATTGATTGAGAGGTCGTAATACATACGTGTATATCTTTCGATATCGTGTAATTGCTCCGCCTGTAAATACTTTTCGCCTTCGATGATACGGATTTCAATGAGTCCGCCTTCTTCCAGCCTGAAGATGAAAGAAGGTTCTATATGACATATCCGGCAATATTCGTTGACTATAATTAAATCTGTTTGCATAGTACTCGTGTTTTATTGATTAAGACTCTGTATTTCGCGGAACAACTCTTTTTGTTTATCCGTCAGATTAGTCGGTATCTCGATGGAGTAGGTGACGATCAGGTCACCGAACTGCCCGTCTTTTTTATAGACAGGGAAACCTTTGCCTTTCAGGCGGACTTTGCTGTTGTTCTGCGTTCCGGCAGCCACTTTCAGTTTTACCTTGCCGTCCATTGTTTCTACGATTTGTTCGCCACCCAGTATGGCAGTGTAGAGGTTCAACGGGGCGGTTATATATAAATCGTCGCCAACCCGTTTGAAACGGCTGTCTTCTGCTATGCTGAATGTGATGTACAGATCGCCGGCAGGTCCGCCGTTTACACCCGGACCGCCCTGGCCTTTCAGCTTGATGGTCTGTCCGTCTGCGATACCGGCTGGTACGGTTATGCGCAGATTCTTACCGTTGACGGTAATAACCTGTTTGTGTGTTTGGGCTGCATCTGCCAAAGAGACATGCAGTTCTGCATTATAGTCCTGGCCGCGGAAAGCATGGTTGCCTCTGCCACGACCGCCGCCTCCGAACATGGATTCGAAGAAGTCGGAGAAGCCGCTGCCGTCGTCTGAGGCACTCCATTGGGCACCCCTGCCGTTGCTGCCTCCAAAGCCGCTAAAACCACCGAAGCCGCCCTGATACTGTCCGTATTGGTTCTGCTGAGCTTCGAACTGGTCGGCATGTTTCCAGTTTTCACCGTATTGGTCGTATTTCTTCCGTTTTTCCGGGTCGCTCAGTACTTCATTGGCTTCGTTGATCTCCTGGAATTTCCGGTGAGCATCCGGATCGTTCGGATTCAGGTCCGGATGATATTTACGGGCCAGCTTCTTGTACGCTTTTTTGATGTCGTCCTGTGAAGCGCCTTTGTTCACCCCTAGAATGTTGTAATAGTCTATATAAGCCATATTATTATATTGTTAAGTCTTTTTGTCGGTTGATATCCATACATCTACATTACAATAAACATGCCGGGGCGGAAATTGACGGCTTAAATTTGGCTAATAAAGCTTAGGAAAGATAAAAAAGAAAAAGGCCTCCAGTGAATACTGAAAGCCTTTAGATAGTTGCGGAGGCAAGACTCGAACTTACGACCTTTGGGTTATGAGCCCAACGAGCTACCACTGCTCCACTCCGCGATATAGTTTGCAATCATTTCGTGATTGCGAGTGCAAAGGTAGGGATTTTCTCTTATAAAACAAATTTATTGCAAGTTTTTTTTAATATACTTGGTAGAACCAATCTTTTTTAGGTACTTTGCGCACAGTTTTAATCAAAATGTGCAATACAATGCCGATGACAGTTTCTAAAACACGCGAAATGTTGGTGGATGTGGCCAGGCAATTGTTTGCCCGCATGGGGGTTGATAATACGACAATGAACGATATTGCACAGGCTTCCCGGAAAGGCAGACGTACGTTATATACGTATTTCAAGAGCAAAAATGAGATTTATCTGGCTGTGGTGGAATCGGAGCTGGACCAGTTATACAAGATGCTGCTTGATGTTGCCGGAAAGGATTTGCCAGCTGATGAGAAGTTGATGACATTCATCTATGCCAGATTGGATGCTATCAAAGCGCTCGTATTTCGTAATGGTACGCTGAAAGCTAACTTTTTCCGTGATATATGGCGCGTAGAGAAGGTTCGTAAGAACTTTGACATACGTGAGACAGAATTATTGAAGGGAATATTGGATGCCGGAGTGAAGGAAGGAATCTTTGCAATGCCTGATACAGAAATAACAGCAGTGGTGCTACATCATGCCTTAAAGGGATTGGAAGTTCCTTATATAAGGGGTATTATGGGAGATAATATCAGCCAGCGGATTAAGCGGAGAGATAATGTAATGAATTTAATATTCAACGGAATAAAGATAAAGTAAACCAGAGATGTTTATTAATGCAACAGGGTTTTATGTGCCTGAAGAGCGGGTGCACAACCAACATTTTTTGGAATTAAACGGGTTGACAAGTGAATGGATTGAACAGCGTACGGGTATTAAAACCCGGTCCAAAGCCAAACCGGAAGAGACAATTTGTACCATGGGAATGGACGCCGTACGTAACGCACTGCCAAAATTGCCGTATGACATTACGGAAGTTGATTTGATTATCTCAGCATCCTATTCTCCGTACGATACAGTTGCTACCGCAGCCCATTATACGCAGCGTGAGTTTAATATTACAAATGCGAAAGCGTTGTATTTATCATCTGCCTGTTCCTCTTTTTTAAATGCGCTTGAAGTTGTGGAAGGTTATTTTGCCATGGGAAAGGCTACAAAGGCTTTAATCCTTTCAGCAGATAAAAATTCCGCTTATTATAATGAAACAGATCCGAAAGCCGGTCACCTCTGGGGAGATGCCGCTGCTGCGTTCTTTATTTCAAAGGAACGTGTGACAGAGAAAGATCCGCATATCATTGAAGTGTTTACACAGGGGTTGGGCCATCTGGGGAAAGGTCCTGAAGGTGTGCAGTTGCGTCCCCGTGACGGTGGTATCCAGATGCCGGAAGGTCGCGACGTGTTTATCCAGGCTTGTACCTACATGCCTAAAAATGCAGTTTATCTGTTGGAGAAGAACGGATTTGCGTTGGATGACCTGACTTATTTCATCGGTCACCAGGCAAATATGCGTATCATGTCGAATATTGCCAAGCAGCTGAATTTGCCGGAAGAAAAGTTCCTGCATAATATCGAAGAACTGGGTAATACCGGTTCGGTTAGTTCGGCTTTGGTGTATGCGCAGAATGACCATACATTCAAGAAAGGCGACCTGATTTGTCTGACCGTCTTCGGCGGCGGATATTCGGCGGGTGCTTGTCTGATACAGTGTTAATATAAACGTAAATAGAAATATTATGAAATTATTAGAAGGAAAAGTTGCCATTGTAACCGGTGCTGCACGCGGTATCGGTAAGGCTATCGCTTTAAAGTTTGCCGCTGAAGGTGCAAATATCGCATTTACAGACCTGGTTATCGACGAGAACGGTGAAGCTACACAGAAAGAAATCGAAGCTTTAGGCGTTAAAGCAAAAGGATATGCTTCTAATGCAGCCAACTTTGAAGAGACTCATAATGTAGTGGCGGAAATCGTGAAAGACTTCGGTCGTATCGATATTCTGGTTAACAATGCCGGTATCACGAAAGACGGCCTGATGATGCGTATGAGCGAAGGTCAGTGGGATGCTGTCCTGAATGTGAACCTGAAATCGGCTTTCAACTTCATTCATGCTTGTACTCCGGTCATGATGAAACAGCGTGCAGGTAACATTATCAATATGTCTTCTGTCGTAGGTGTTCACGGGAATGCCGGTCAGAGCAACTATTCGGCTTCAAAAGCCGGTATGATCGGTTTGGCTAAATCGGTGGCTCAGGAACTGGGTTCACGCGGTATCCGTGCTAATGCAATCGCTCCTGGTTTTATCATTACCGATATGACTGCGAAATTGCCGGAAGAAGTAAGAGAAGAATGGAACAAGAAGATTCCTTTGCGCCGCGGCGGTACTACTGAAGATGTGGCAAATGTAGCTACATTCCTGGCATCAGATTTGTCTGCTTATGTATCCGGACAGGTGATTCAGGTAGACGGCGGTATGAATATGTAATATGGAAGTTATCTACGAAGACAATCATATCATCGCGGTAAACAAAACATGCCGTGAGATTGTACAAGGAGATAAAACCGGTGATACTCCTCTTTCGGAAATGCTCAAGGCGTGGCTGAAAGAGAAGTATTGCAAGCCGGGAAATGTGTATGTCGGTGTTACCCACCGGCTGGACCGTCCGGTGAGTGGTGTAGTCCTGTTTGCCAAGACCAGTAAAGCTTTGCCCCGCCTGAACGAGATGTTCCGGGTAGGAGAGGTGAAGAAAACCTATTGGGCCATTGTCAAGAACTGTCCGCCGGCTGAAGAAGGCGAACTGGTGAACTGGCTGGTCCGTAACGAGAAACAAAACAAGAGTTACGCTTACGATACCGAACGTCCGGATTCAAAAAAGGCAATCCTTCACTACAAGGTGATTGCACATTCGGATAATTATTTCTTATTGGAAATAGATCTGAAAACCGGGCGTCATCACCAGATACGTTGCCAGTTGGCAAAGATGGGGTGTCCGATTAAAGGAGACCTGAAATATGGTGCCGAGCGTTCGAATAAAGATGGTGGTATCAGTCTCCATTCCCGGAGTGCCGAGTTTATCCATCCGGTATCCAAAGAATTGATAAAGATTGTAGCCCCTGTCCCTGACGATAATTTATGGAAAGGTATTTCAGAGGGCCTCTAACTGGGCCCTCGATTTACTTTGTGTTACGATATAAACGCCGGTAAATACCAATGCTACGGCAATCCCTTTCATCACTCCAAAAGTATCCATCCCCCAAAGTACGGCAATCAGTGACGCAACGATTGGTTGTACGTAATTATACATACAAGCTACTGTCGGGCGCAACAGGTTTTGTCCGATAGGAATGAACAGGTAAGGCAGGAAAGTACCTCCCAGTACGACATAAATGATACCCATATACAATTCAGAAGGAAGATTCAGGAAATCGATACCTGCAATATGGTTGTAGGAGAACGGTATCGTGCAGATGGAAGCGTATGTGAACATCCATTTCATCAATGTGATAGGGGAATATTTGCCTATTAATCCCTTGAACAACACAAAATAAAAAGAGAAACTGAACTGTGCCAGCAGGCAGAGCAGGTCACCCCATATATTGCTGCTTTTACCGCTACCGGCCGCTGCGCTTTGACTGCTCAGAATCAGCAACAAGGCTCCGGCTGCCCCGACAAAGATACCGATTACCTTTTTTCCGGTGACAGGTTCTTTCAGGTAGAATGCCGCAATAATCATAGTAATGATAGGCGTTGTTGTCGTGACTATGGAGGCATTGATAGGCGAGGTCAGGGAAACGCCGAAGATGAATGACCCCTGGTTCAGTACGATTCCCAGTAACGCGGCGAAGAACAGCTTCGCAAGGTCCTGATGGTTGACATGTTCTTTTTTGGTGAAGAGTGACGCCAGCCAGAAAACGACAGCCGCTCCCACCATGCGGAAAGTCGTGAGCGACAACGCACTGACCGGACCAGCCATTAATACGGCTTTTGAAACGGGAGACATCAGCCCCCATAATATATTTGCCCCCAGCATAGCCAGATGGCCCTTATAAGCATCTGATTTCATTTTGCCTTTATTGAAACACGGGCAAAGGTAATGGGTTTTTGGTTTACTGCACTCTTTTGAAAGAATATTAAAATGCAGAGGGATTTTTTTTAACCTGTATTCATTGATATTCAATTCTTCATTTGTTCCGTTTTGATTTTTAACAAAATAAATTACTTATAATGCTTGCTAATATTATAATCATCATTTATATTTGTGGGACATATTTAATATGTAATACATATAACACATAATTATAATACTATGGAATCATTAAAGATTAATACGGAAACTACCACCCTGGTTGATCTGGTGGAAGAGTCTCTTCTTAAATATATTAAGGAGAAGAATTTAAAACCCGGTGACAGGTTACTTCATGAAGAAGAACTGTCGGAACAACTGGGAGTAGGGCGTAACGTTGTCAGAGAAGCCTTAAGCCGTTTACGTTCATTAGGTATCCTGGACAGCCGTAAAAGGAGAGGGATCGTTCTGCAGGAACCGGATATAAGAAAAAATCTGGAGAAGTTGATCAATCCTCAGATGTTAGGTAGGGATACGATTATCGATCTGCTTGAACTACGGTATACGCTTGAACTGGGAATTATTCCCACTTTGCTGAATCGGATAACGGATAAGGATATTAAAGATCTGGAAAGTATTTTGGCCAAAGAAGTCGTTCTGGGGGAAGTGAGAGTTTCTATGGAAGATGAACTGGAGTTTCATTCCCGGATGTATGCTATTACAGGAAATCAGATTATTATGGACCTACAGCAAATGCTGATCCCTATGTATCGCTATATTCATGACAATTATGATGAGTTTGATGTGTTCAATAATAAAATAAAGAAGGAGAAACTTCAGGCTTCTCATAAAGATATTCTTCAGGCTTTGAGGAACAGGAATAAGAATGAGTATGAAGAGGTGATCAGGCGGCATTTGATGGCTTATCAGTTGTATATTGAAGAATACAGGAAAATGAGTAGTTGAAATAGATTATCAACCTTAAATGACAAGTTATGGAGAAGACTAAAATTAAAGGGCTTATTGCCGCCACGGTTACACCGATGGAAAAGAATGGCGATATCAACCTCACAGCGATCGATGCTTATGCGGAGCATCTAATTAAACTGGGAGTGGCAGGTGTTTTTGTTTGCGGAACTACGGGGGAAAGTTTGTTCCTGGACACAGAAGAGCGTAAGAAAGTCGCTGAAGCCTGGATGAAGTTTTCCGATCGGCTTAAAATATTGGTTCATGTCGGCAGTACCAGTTACAGGATATCATCGGAGTTGGCTGTTCACGCCGGTCTCATCGGGGCGGATGCTATCTCTGCTATGGGGCCCTGTTTTTTACAACCTAACCGGGTAGAAGAACTGGTACAGTTTAATAAACTGATTGCGGAGAAAGCTCCGGGAATACCTTATTATTATTATCATATTCCGACAACCTCGGGGGTGAATATTCATATGCCGGCCTTTTTAGAAAAAGCGGCTTCCGAGATTCCGACATTGAATGGTATAAAATATACGTCCTATAATTCAATGGAAATGCAGGAATGTATAAATTATAACGATGAGATGTTCGATATTTTGCATGGCCATGATGAAACCCTGTTGACCGGGTTGGTTCTGGGAGCAACCGGCGGGATCGGAACTTCTTATAATGTATCTGCTCCGTTATTCAATCAGTTACTTCAGGCATTCAATAAAGGAGAGCTTCAAAAAGCTGTGGATATACAGGCGGATGCAAATAAGTTGATCCGTATTATGGTTAAGTATGTCAATGCTGTTGTGGGTATTAAAGCAATCCTTTCTGTGATGGGGATTAATTGCGGACCTTGCCGTTTACCTTTACAAAATCTCTCTGCTTCGGAAATTAAATCTTTGGAAAATGATTTGAAAACAATCAGTTGGCTTTAATGGAGTAATACTAACAAAGAAATTCATAAGATGAAAAAATCTGCTAAAATAATTGTGTTTGTTCTTTTGTCAATCATTCTTTTCGGAGTGAATGCACAGAAGATTCAGGCAGATGTCGTTGATAAAGCCTCTGAATATCTCTTGAAACAAACAGGGGACAGTTCTTTCTGGAATAAGATTCATGCTTTGGAATTCCTTTGTCAGGTTGGCTATAAGTCACAGGTACAAACTATTTTAAAGAAAGATTTCAAGTATGTCTCTTCTATTCCGGAAAAAAGAATCGGATATTTCAGATGTTGGGCCAATGTTGCGTCGGATGAGAAGGAAAAGGCATCTTATGTCGATAAAATATTGGAGATATACCTCAATCCGGATAGTCCGGATAAGATACATGCAGCGGAAAGTCTGGCAAAATTACGAGTTTCTTTGAAAGAATATCCGGCTGTTGTAATAGAAGATGATTCGATCGGTAACGGGCTGTTGCAGGCTTATCTTAAGTGGGGATGTGTTTACAATTCAACATCTTCTATACCGTTAGATTATACGTTGTTGTTTTCAGTTCTTGATTCCGGTAAAGAGACGGACCGTAAGGTCATGGCTTACGGTTTAAGCTATATGGGTGTTTTTGATACAGTTCACTGGAAAAAAATTGTATCATTGGCTTTGGCAGAACCATTGAGTTCTCCTTGTGTGGCCTTTTTATTACATGGTGCTGTTACGACTTGTCCCGATAAGAACACTTTCAGAGAAGAAATAGGACGGATCAGAATCAAATTGCGTGATCTGGCTGTTACAGGCGGAAAAACAGAACGATATGAGGCTTATGTGGCTTTAGGTCAAATAGGTGACCGGGAGGATTGGTCATTCATTACGGATTCGTTTGAAGAAGGAGACGGGGATGACGGCCTGATCAGTGCAGAAGGGTGGAGGGATATACAATCCGCCCGGGCATACGCAATTTTGAAAATGAATGGCGTACAGAAAACTCAGGGATTTACCTGGTTAGATTGGTCGGTTGTCGTAGTTTTTCTTTTGTTAATGTTGATGATTGGATATTCTTCCTCCAAACAGAATAAGACTGCCAGTGATTATGTACTGGGAGGAAGGTCCATGAATTCCATGATGATCGGTATATCCTTGTTTGCGACTTTGTTGAGCACACTGAGTTACCTGGCTTATCCGGGGGAAATGATCAAATATGGTCCGGTCGTTTTTACGGGACTTGCCGCTTTTCCTGTAGCTAACTGGATTGTCGGTAAATATCTGATACCTCGTTTTATGTCGATGAGGGTAACGAGTGCCTATGAGATTTTGGAGATAAAGTTAGGAAAAGGCACACGTAATCTGGCTACGGTCTTTTTTCTTTCTTTACGGTTTCTTTGGATGTCGACGATAGTATATGCGACAGTCGATTCTGCTCTTATTCCTATATTGGGGCTATCTCAGGAAATGGTTCCGGCTATCAGTATCATACTGGTGCTGATCACAGTTGTCTATACTACGATGGGAGGTTTGAAAGCTGTAGTTATGACGGATGTATTACAAACAGCAGTGATGTTCGTCGGTGTTATACTGGCTATTGTGGTTATCGGGTGGAAGGTCGGTTCTGTCGACGCTTTTTTGAATCCGGCTCTGTTTGCTCACTGGGAGTCCGTCGATTTTTCTATCGATGCAACGAAAAGAATGACTGTCGGGAATATCTTTATTATGACATTGGTTTGGCAGGTTTGTACGGCAGGGTCGGATCAGATGGCGATTCAACGGTATCTGGCAACTAAGGACGCCCGTACGGCAAGCCACTCATATAAAATATCATTGGCAGCCTCGTGTGGTATCCAGTTATTACTGGCTGTAGTGGGATTGATGGTCATGGCCTATTTTACTTATTTCCCGGGACAGATGGTAGAAGGTACTACCATATACCAGGATGCAGATACGCTGTTTCCCCGGTTTATCCTGATCGGGCTGCCGGCCGGTATTACCGGACTGATCGCTGCAGCTATTATGGCCGCAGCGATGTCGAGTTTGTCTTCCGGTTTAAATTCTTCTTCCACTGTGATTCAGGAGGATATAATCAACCGGGTACGGAAGAAAAAAAGTGATCCTGTTTCTGATTTGAAAATGATAAAGACAATATCCGCTATTCTGGGTATTGTGATCTCCTGTTCCTGTTTCCTGATTTCTTATGTGACGGGAAACTTACTCGATGTTGTGATCAAAGTCGTCAATTTGGTGGTGGCTCCTTTATTTGTCTTGTTTTTTATGGCCTTGTTTATCCCGTTTGCAACAAACAGAGGGACTGTGATTGCCGGATTGATCTCCCTGCTTACAGCCGTTTTGATTGCATTCTTTGAGATATTCAATATTAAAGTTCTGTGGATTATGCCGGCGGCTTTGATAGTCGGTATTGTTGTTGGTGTTATATGTAGTTATATTGAATCTAAGTTGTTAACTCTAAAAAAGTAATTATGAAACGTGTATCTCTGATTGTTTTTTGCCTGCTGATAGTCAGTATGGCATCGATTACCGCACAAAAGTATGAGGTGTCGGTAAAAAAAATATGGGATAATGGCTCTCACTGTGCATTTACTTCGCTGATCAAATATAAAGGAAAGTTTTATTGTTCTTTCAGGGAAGGTGAAACACATATTTTTGATAGGAAGGGGAATGCAGAGGGGAAAGTCAGAATCTTGGTCTCTGAGGATGGAGAAGAATGGAAGTCGGTTGCGCTGATGTATAAGCCGGAGTATGATCTGCGTGATCCTAAATTGTCTGTCACACCGGACGGACGGTTGATGGTTATCATAGGAGGATCGATATATAAAGATAAAAAATTGATAGCCCGTATCCCCCAGGTATCTTTCAGCGACGATGGAGTTTCTTTTACAGAACCGGCTCCGATCCATATCGAAGAGAGAGCTAAAAATGGTAATGACTGGCTCTGGCGGGTGACTTGGGATGGTGCTGTCGGTTATGGCGTGAACTATTCGCTGGAAGGAGATAGTGAAGCCCGGATCACTTTGCTGAAAACAACCGATGGTGTTAATTATCAATGGGTGACAGATCTGGATGTTCCTGACTTTCCGAATGAAACGACTGTCCGTATTTTGCCGGATAAGAAAATGTTGATGATGGTGAGGAGAGAAAAAGGTGATCGTTACGGATATTGGGGTGTTAGCCTACCTCCTTATAAAGAATGGAGTTGGAAAAAAATGGAGATGCCTCTGGGCGGACCGGATTTTATCTCTCTCGGGAAAGGAGTTTTAGTAGCAGGGTCACGTTCCTATTATGTTCCGTCGCATCATAAAACCGTTTTATTTACGGGTAACGAGGAGGGGAATCTTCAGGAATCTTATGTATTGCCTTCCGGTGGAGATACGAGTTATCCCGGATTCTTGGTAGAGGGAGATCAGTTGTGGGTTAGCTATTATTCTTCACATGAAACTGCAAATTCAGCTGTTTATTTTGCAAAGTTACCTTTGTCATTGTTTCTGAAAAAATAGAAATCGAGTTGTGTCCTAACGAATGACTGTTCCCAACGGTATATATTCGCGCGCTGGTTACCAGGGGGAGGTTGTTTGTATTCTACTTAAAATTTAACTGTATTTTTTGTTTAACCTAGTTTTTGTGTGATACTTATAAAAGAATAATCTTGCTTTAAACAGAGGGTTATGTCTATATGTGCGTTTGGTCACAGACTGAGCGTAGCCCCCTTTTTATCTCAGATCGAACGTTTTTTATAAGTCTGTCCATTATCAAAAGCATCAATCATGAATTAAAGAAAGACCATGAGAAAGAATTTGTTAAAACTGTATTTGTTCCTGACGTTTCTTTTATTATGTGTAAGTCCGTTCCGGCTTGTAGCTCAGGAAAATCAGATAAAAGGTATAGTCTCAGAAGTAAGAGGAGAACCGTTGGCCGGTGTGAACGTCGTTGTGAAGGGAACGACCAGAGGTACTGTCACAGATTTGAACGGTGAGTATTCGCTTGAGGCTAAGAAGGGTGAAACGCTGGTATTTTCATTTATTGGTTATGATTCAAAGGAAATAGTAGTAGGAAATCTGTCTACTATCCATGTGAGTCTCGATGAAAGTGCTTTGGCATTGCAGGAAGTGGTAGCCATAGGTTACGGCAAACTGAAGAGCAGCCAGGTGACAAGTTCCATTACAAAAGTCAGCTCGGAGGATCTGGAAGATCGCCCGGTGACTCGTGTCGATCAGGCTATACAAGGAAAGATCGCCGGTGTATATGTTCAGGAGACATCCGGTGCTCCGGGTAAATCGCTTAATGTAAAAGTCCGTGGTACGGGATCCATCAATTACGGAGCTTCACCTTTATATGTAGTGGATGGGTTTCCCATATCAGGCGACCTGAACAGTATCAGTCCTTCGGATATAGAATCCATAGAAGTACTGAAAGATGCGGCATCGGCAGCTATTTACGGTTCACGCGGTGCTAACGGGGTTGTTTTGATCACGACAAAAAGCGGACGCAAAGGAAAGCCGGTAATCGATTTGAATGTGTCTTACGGGATCCAGAAACGATTTAGTAAAGTAGATGTCCTGAACCGGGATGAATATATAGAATATGCCATCGAAGAAAGGACAAACAGCTATATTTATAACGGAGGAGACCTCTCTGTACCTGAAAGTGACAGAGATAATTATAAATATGCCATCGATCCGTTATGGCGTACGAATCCTACTTCTTTCCCGGATCATGACTGGCAGGAGTTGATCAGCAGGACGGCTCCGGTTCAGAATTACTCGGTTTCTGTTTCCGGTGCGGGAGAGAAAAGCAAGTATTTCATATCTGCTAATTATCTGGACCAGGACGGTATAATAATCAATTCGGATTATAAAAGGTTGTCGTTCCGTTCAAATGTGGAAGTGGATGCCAATAAATACCTGACACTCGGTCTGAATTTACAGACAAGTTATTCGGAGAGAAATGATCCGGATACGGATAGTTCACAAGGACCTATTTCCCGCTCCATCCTGGTTGCACCGATCGTTGGACTGGATCAGCAGACTGTAAAGGGAGGAAACTATTATTATCATGCTCATTTCTTCCTGAATCCTATAGCCCTGGCAAAAGAAGTTGAAAACCAGTCCAGAGGAAATAATTACCTGGCGAACTTATATGCCAATGTAAATATCCTGGATAACCTGGTCTTTAAATCTTCTTTCGGTGCCAACATTACGACGTATAATGATAAGTATTACAAGACCATGAACGTAAATAGGGGAAATCCGAGTTACGGCTCTGTTTCCAATAGCTTGCGAAGAAATCTGTTGACGGAGAATACATTGAATTATGATCTGGAGAAGAAGGACTGGACGTTAAATTTACTGGCTGGTTTTACTTATCAGAATGAATATTTTGAGAACTCGAGTTTCCAGAAGAGTGATTTTCCGGATGATGATATTAAAACACCGAATGCTGCGACGAAGATTGACAGTGCAACAGGCAGTGCAACCGAATGGAGTCTGATCTCTTATCTGGCGAGAGCGAACTTTGCCTATATGAACCGCTATATTTTAACAGCTAGTATCCGCCAGGACGGTAGTTCGCGGTTTGGCAAGAATAACCATTGGGGAACATTTCCTTCCGTTTCTGCCGGTTGGCTGATATCTGAAGAGGAGTTTATCAAAGACGCCCTGCCTGTTGTCAGCAATATGAAATTGCGTGCGAGCTATGGGGTTGTGGGTAATAATAATATAGGTGATTATTCATCCATTGGACTGATGAGCAATACGAACTATATCTTTAACGGCAATAAGGTTGGTGGTTATAGCCCCAGCAGTTTCAGCAATCCTGATCTTGGTTGGGAAAAGACACAAACGACCGACATCGGCATAGACCTGGGATTTGTGAAAAACCGTATCAATTTAAGTCTGGATTATTATATTGCTAATACGAAGGATCTGCTTTTGAATGTACCGATTCCTCAGATTACAGGATTTGGGACAGCCTTGCAGAATATCGGAAAGATACAAAACCGAGGTTTTGAAGTAGAGCTGATGACTAAAAATATAGTAGGTGCCTTTAACTGGAGTACTAATTTCAATCTTTCTTATAACCATAATGAGGTAAAACAGCTGGGACCTGACGGCAGTCCTATTATCGGTTATCAGGGAGGTTTCCCGATCACAAAAACAGAGATAGGCGAGTCGATCGGAAACTATTATCTGTTTAAGACGGACGGTGTTTTCAAAGATGAGGAAGATTGCCGGGTAAACAAGAATATGTCTTATGCAAATAAGAACCCTCAGCCGGGAGATATCAAGTATAAAGATATGAATGGTGACGGTGTGATCGATGAGCTGGATAAAACCAATTGCGGCAATAACGTTCCTAAGGTCACGTGGGGATTGACCAATAATTTTTCCTATAAAGGTATCGAACTGTCTATTTTCATGGATGGCGTTTCTAAATGTAATCTGATCAACCTGGGGAAGAAAGAGACGACACAGTCCCGCGGTAATGTAAGAGGATACTGGAGAGATCGTTGGCGTTCGCCCGAACAGCCGGATAACGGGAGAGTGCCACGTGCCTGTACAACGGATAATCTGACAACCCCGTCCGATTGGTGGCTGGAAGATGCCTCTTTCTGGAGAATACGAAATATCAATATTGCTTATAATTTTCCGCAAAGTTTAATGAGTAAAATCTCATTTATCAGCAACTGTCGGATTTATTTCAGTATGGATAATGTCTATATGCATGATCATTATAACCACATGGCACAAAATGCTCCGTTCAGTAACAGTAATTTAACTCCGGGTGTGGATTATGATTCCGGATATCCTCTTGCCCGTACGTATCAGTTTGGAATAAATGTCAAATTTTAAATGCAGGAGATTATGAAAAAGAGTTTGCTATATATACTAAGTTCATTGTTATTGATGGTAGCCGGAGGATGTTCGGATGACTTGAATTTGTCTCCGATCTCAAATAAGAATATCGAAGGATTTTATAAGACACAAAGTCAGTTCGAACAGGCGATTATCGGTTGTTATCATGGTTTACGGAATGCTAATCTGAAAAGTAATTTTTCTTATCAGTTGACCGAATGCCGCAGTGATAATGCCTGGCAACAGGTGGATTATGATGACGGTATGATTTCCCGGTTTACAGAGAATGCTGCGACTCCGGTGCTCAATACAGCTTGGGCAGATTTGTATAATACGGTTATGCGTTGTAATTATATTCTGACCCGTATCGAGGATGCTACTTTTGACGACGAAGGCGTAAGGAAACAGATAGAAGGAGAGGCCCGTTTTGTCAGGGCTTTGATCTACTTTGATTTAGTGCGTTATTTCAGAGGTGTTCCTATTGTTGATAAACCATTGACGATCAGTGGGGCCTATTCTGTGACACGGGCAACGGAAGAGGAAGTGTATGATTTTATTATCAGTGATCTGAAAGCGGCTATCGGTTTGTTACCGGATGTGAAGCCAAAAGAACAGCCTAACAGGGCGACCGTTCTGGCGGCCAAAGGTTTTTTAGGTAAAGTCTATGTGTTCCAGTCCGGTTATCCGTTGAATAAAAACAGTTGGGAGTCGGCAAAGGGCGAGCTGGAGGCTGTTGTCAATGGTATAGGTCAGGCCGGATTCTTTTCTAAATATGAGGATATTTTTTTGTATGAGAATGAAAACAAAGATCAAGCAGTGTTCTCTTTAGGTTGCCAGACGAATGCTCAGGGAGAAGGGAATCCTTATCCGAGTCGTAATGCGCCTAATGGTATCAAGCCGGGAGATACGGAGCTGACCGTGCCGTTTGGAGGAAGCCCGTGGCAGCTCTTCTTTGATGATGAGATTCTGGACGATATATTTTCCGAGGAAGGGGATGAGCGGAGAGTTTATTCTATACAGACGGAATGGGAGGAAAAGTCGGGTAGCATCATTACTAATAAGCCGTTTGTAAGAAAGTATCAAAACGGACCGATCAGTGCGGCAAGTGATTGGGATATCGACTGGATCATGCTGCGTTATACGGATGTTTATATGTTGTATGCAGAGGCTCTTTATCATACGAATAATCAGGCCGGAGCGTTGGATATAATAAATAAGGTGCGTATTCGGGCTGGTTTGACGGCATTGACCTCTGCTGCTATATCTTCGGTAGATAGTTTTACGGATGTGTTACTGAAAGAACGGCGACGTGAGTTCTGTTTTGAAAATCAGCGGTGGGGAGATCTGGTCAGGACAGACAGGGCTTTCGATGTGATGAAAAAGTTCTTGTCCCGTTATGGTATAGCTGATAATCTAAAAAGTAAGGAACAGTATTTCTATCCTATACCGGAAAGGGAAACCAATGTTTCCGGTATCAAGTAATAGCCTGAAATAAAAAACACCCGAAAAACATTCCATTATCAATGGTGAGTTTTCCGGGTGTTCTATTTAATTGTTATTACTTATGCAATCGTGATCTCCGGGTCCAGGTAAACGTCTTGGATGGTGTGAAGCAGTTCGACGCCATCTTTCATGGAACGCTGGAATGCTTTACGTCCGCTAATCAGGCCCATGCCGCCGGCACGTTTGTTGATGACTGCAGTGATGACGGCTTCTTTCAGGTCGGAGGCACCGTGTGATTCTCCTCCGGAATTTATTAGGCCGACACGGCCCATATAACCGTTTGCTACCTGGTAACGACAAAGGTCGATCGGATGTTCGGTCGTCAGTTCGGTGTACATCTTTTTATCTACCTTACCGAAGTTGATGGCTGTGAAGCCACCGTTGTTGGACGGCAGTTTTTGTTTAACGATATCTGCTTTGATTGTTACACCCAAATGGTTGGCCTGACCGGTCAGGTCAGCTGCTGCATGATAGTCTACGCCATCTTTCTTGAAATCATTGTTCCTCAGATAGCACCAGAGGACGGTTACCATACCTAATTCGTGTGCATACTCGAATGCATCCGCAATCTCGACCAGTTGCTCACGGCTTTCCGCAGAACCGAAATAAATGGTGGCACCGACTGCTGCGGCCCCCATGTTCCAGGCTTCCTTGACTGTGCCAAACATCACCTGATTGTAGCTGTTCGGATAAGTAAGCAATTCATTGTGATTGAGTTTTACGAGGAACGGTATTTTATGTGCATATTTACGTGCCACAGCTCCCAGGTTTCCGAATGTGGAAGCGACAGCGTTGCAACCGCCTTCGATTGCCAGCTTCACGATATTTTCCGGATCGAAATAAATGGGATTCGGGGCGAATGATGCTCCGGCCGTATGTTCTATGTCCTGGTCGACCGGGAGGATAGACAGATAACCGGTGTTAGCCAGACGTCCGCTTCCCAACATCCGTTGTAAATTATTTAATGTCTGAATGTTTCTGTCCGTATTGATCCAGATATCATCGACTGTTGAAGGAGATGGTATGTGAATCAGTGATTTGTCGATCGTTTTACAGGTGTGACCCAGTAAATATTCTGCTTTGTCGCCTAAGAGGCTTGTAATCTTTAATGTATCCATACTATATGTAAGTTTTATAATCTAACATTTGCCGCTTTGAATAAGTTCCATAGTTTTTATCAATTAACAGATAGAATATTTCTATTGGCTTATCTCTTGCTGTTTAGATTTGTTTGGTTAATTTTGTCACAGCGAATAACAAAAGATTATACTAATAGTTATACAACCAATAAAATTTTACGAAGATGAAAAAGAAATGGATCTGCACAGTATGTGGTTATGTTCATGAAGGTGACGAAGCTCCTGAATTCTGTCCGCAATGTAAACAACCGAAAAGCAAGTTCAAAGAACTGGTAGAAACAACAGGCGCTCTGCAGTTTGTAGACGAACACGTATTAGGTGTTGCAAAAGGTGTTGACCCTGTTATTCTTGAGGGGTTGAACGCTCACTTTATGGGTGAATGTACTGAGGTAGGTATGTATCTGGCAATGAGTCGCCAGGCAGACCGCGAAGGTTATCCTGAAGTAGCAGAAGCATTCAAACGTTATGCATGGGAAGAAGCAGAACATGCTGCCAAGTTTGCAGAGCTGTTAGGTGATGTTGTTTGGGATACAAAGACTAACCTGAAAAAACGTATGGAAGCAGAAGCCGGTGCTTGCGAAGATAAAAAACGTATCGCTACATTGGCAAAACAGCAGAATCTGGATGCTATCCACGATACAGTACACGAAATGTGTAAAGACGAAGCCCGCCATGGTAAAGGTTTCGAAGGATTATATAACCGTTATTTCAAATAATAACGTTCAATTCGTTAACACGATAGGATTGGGAGTGCCGAGAGGTTACTCCCTTTTTTTAGCACTATAGTGCTGTGTTGTATGATACTATAGTGCTATGGGTATTAGCATAATAGTGTTGTTGGGACTGACATAGTAGTGCTGTGTGCAGAAAAAAAGGACCTTCGGAGGATAACGGTATCAAATTTTTTATACATTTGTCGCGTCAACGACCAGGAAAGCTGCCAGAGTGGTCGAATGGGCCGCACTCGAAATGCGGTGAACGGGTAACTGTTCCGGGGGTTCGAATCCCTCGCTTTCCGCTGAAAAGAGAAACAGTTGTCGGTTATAAACTGGTAACTGTTTTTTTTCAGATGTATAAAGATTATCGGATCGATATTAGTTTCATGATATCCATGTTTTTCCAGTTTGTTTGGCCCCCTTTAAAATTAGAGGCTTTCTATCCAGTCTGCTTTTCCAATCTTTTAAATCTTCAATGATGCTACGATATAATTCCATGATAAAATCAATTTTATGTTCCTGAAAATGGCAAAAACGCACAAAAGACGTTCCTGTTTTTGGCAAATGTACTAGATAGTAGGGAATAACATTGTTGTAAGTTGCTGTTTTTTCGAGTATATTTTGTTAATCTAAAAACGGACAGGCATCCATAGATAAAGCGATGCCTGTCCGTTGTTGTTTCGATGCCTACCCATTTCAGGCAGGTTGCCGTCCTATTTTTTCAAACCTTCCAGTAATGCATCTACAGCTCCGGGGATTGTAGTTTCGCTTTTCAGCAATTGGATAAATTTGCTGCCGATGATGGCGCCTGAGGAATTAGAGGAGGCGGCATCGAAGGTGGCTTTATTGGAGATTCCGAAACCTACCAGGCGGGGATTTTGCAGGTTCATTCCGTTGATACGGCGGAAATAGGCCTGTTTCTGGTCGTCGAAACTCTGCTGTGCACCTGTTATTGCTGCACTCGATACCATATAGATGAAGCCGGAAGTGTGTTCGTCAATCAGGCGGATACGGTCTTCGGAGGTTTCAGGGGTGATGAGCATAATCATTTTCAGGTCGTAGCGGTCGGCTATCTCTTTGTAGTCGGACATGTAGTCGGCGAAAGGGAGGTCGGGGATAATCATGCCGTCGATACCTACTTCCACACATTTTTTACAGAAGTCTTCGAAGCCGAATTGCATAATCGGATTGAGGTAGCCCATCAGAACTAAAGGCATTTGTACCTCTTTTCGTATGTCTTTCAACTGTTCGAACAGGAGGTGGATCGACATGCCGTTTCGCAATGCCTGTGTAGCGGCTTCCTGGATGACGGGACCGTCTGCCATCGGGTCGGAAAAAGGGATGCCTACTTCGACCATGTGAATACCTTTTGCTTCCAGTTCTTTCAGAATGGTTACCGTATCATTTAGCTGTGGATAACCTGCTGTAAAGTAAACGGATAGAATGCCGTTCTTTTTTGTTTCGAATAAGTTTGTAATACGATTCATATGTCAGTCTTTTTATTTTTAATCTTGTCAATAAATGTTTTCAGTTTCTCTACGTCTTTCATGCCCGGACTGGTTTCGAAACCACTATTGAGGTCGATACCGGCCAGTTTCGGGTGGCTGAAGTTCCGGAGGGCTTCTACGCTGTCGGGGTTGATACCGCCGCTGAGCAGGAAAGGCGTTTGCCCTTTGTAGGCGGAGAGTACCGACCAGTCGAACTGTTTGCCTGAACCGCCATAGCTGCTGCATTTGGTGTCGAAAAGAAAATAGTCGGCACGGCCTTCGTAATCGGCGACCGGTTTTAAATCTTCTTCGGTGGCGATAGAAAATGCCTTGATGATTGCATATCCCCGTTTATGGAGGGTATAGCAGATGTCCGGCGATTCGTTTCCATGTAATTGCAGGTAATCGAGCTGGTAACGGGCGGCTGTTTCCATCATTTCATCCGGCGTGGCGTTGACGAAGACGCCGACCCTCTTCAATTGAAAATTGAGAATTGAGAATTGAGAATTATTAAGAGAGGAACTCTTTCTTTCATTTTCAATTGTCCATTTTCCATTGTCAATTGAGCGAGCGGAGCGAGTGTAAAAGATGAATCCCATCCAGTCGATTCCCGTCTCTGCTACCTGCCGGATATTTTCCGGTTCCCGCATGCCGCAAACCTTGATTAGCATGGCAAACCTCCTATGAAAGCGGACAAAGTATCGCCCGGTTCTTCTGTTTTCATAAATGTCTCACCAATCAGGAAACCGCGGAAGCCAGCCTCACGAAGGCGGCTTACTGTGGCTGTGTCTGATATTCCGCTTTCCGAAACCAGGAGGGGAGCGAGGTCCTTTTCTTTGCTGACTTCCTGCATGATTTCTGCCAGACGGAACGAATTTTCCACATCGGTATGGAATGTCCCGAGGTTGCGGTTGTTAACACCGAGCATGTCGATATGCGGGTTGAGATGCCCCAATTCCGATTCGCTGTGGATTTCCAGCAATGTTTCCAGTTGGAGGGTATGCGCCAGCTCTGCCAGTGACAAGCATTGGTCGGGGGTGAGGCAGGCGGCGATTAGCAGAATTGCGTCGGCTCCCATGACCCGGGCCTGGTACACCTGGTATTCGTCGATGATAAAATCTTTCCGCAACAGAGGAATCTCAGCCAGCTTGCGTGCCTGGCAGAGGTCACCCAACGAACCACCGAAAAACTGCGGGTCGGTCAGGACCGAGCAGGCAGAAGCTCCGGCTTGCTGATAGGCCGGGATGATGTCCGGGATGGCGGCATCCGGATGCAACCAGCCTTTCGAAGGGCTTTTGCGTTTAAACTCGGCGATGATACCCGAAGAAGATGCAGCCAGCGAGGCACGCATCGAATAGGTGGTACGTTCCAGCCGTTCACCACCCAATGCCAGTAGCGTACGGAGTTGTACGGCTTGTTTCTGCCGGTCTACTTCGATGCGTTTGTTGGCTATTATGTCTTGCAATATATCTTTCATAAATCAATTATTCAGTGAAATAAACTTCTTTAGCGTAGCCAGTGCACTGCCGCTTTCCAGCGATTCGCGGGCTTCGGCGATACAGGTTTCTATCTTCTTTTCCGGGCAGATGACCTGGATGGCAAAGGCAGAGTTGGCAATTACGCAGTTCTTTTGTGCCGGGGTTGCCGTATTGGTCATTACGTTATTGAAGATGCGGGCGGCATCTTCGACAGTCTGGCCGCCGTCGAGGTCATCCTCTGTGCAACGGGCAAAACCAAGCATTTCCGGGGTATATAGTTTCTCTTTCTCCGGCATTGCTACCTTGAAATCGGAGGTCAGCGATATTTCATCGTACCCGTCCAGGCTGTGGACAACGGCAAAACGCGTCCCGCTTTCCTGGTATGTGTAACTGTATAACCTCAGCAAAGGTAAATTATATACACCCAATAACTGGTAAGTCGGCATAACGGGATTCACCAGCGGACCGAGCATATTGAAGAAACTTCGTACTCCCAGGCTTTTACGTACCGGGGCTACCGCTTTTAGGGCCGGATTGAATAAAGGGGCATGCAGGTATGCGATATGGCAGGTGTCCATGCTTTGGCGTAGTTTGTCGATATCGTTGGTAAATTTGACGCCATGTTGTTCCATCACATTACTGGCACCGCTGACGGAGGTTGCGCCGTAGTTACCATGTTTCACCACATTGTAACCGGCTCCGGCAACGACAAAACAGGAAGCGGTACTGATATTGAATGTGTTTTTGCCGTCTCCCCCTGTACCGACGATGTCGATTGGCTTGTAATCCGATAGGTCGACCGGTACGCGCATTTCGAGCAGGGCTTCGCGGAAACCGGATAGCTCTTCTACGGAAATGTTACGCATCAGATAGACGGTGATGAGGCTGGCTATCTGGGAATCATTGTATTGGCCGGCAGCCATATTCTGAAGTATCTGGCGGGCTTCATCCCGGCCGAGGTACTGGTGTTCGAATAATCTGTATAATATATCTTTCATAACTCTTCTTTCGTAAATGATTTCTTTTTAACTGCCACTAGTCACCTTTTCAGCCAGTTTTCAATAATAATCTTGCCTTTCGGGGTCAGAACCGATTCCGGATGGAATTGGATACCCCTCACGTCGTACGTACGGTGACGCAATGCCATGATTTGTTTTTCTTCCATATCTTCGGCTGTTATTTCCAGGCAATCGGGGAAGTTTTCGCGGGAGACTGCCCAGGAGTGGTAACGCCCGGCGCGGAATCCGGCTTCGAGTCCGGCAAATAACGGTTCTTTAGCTGTTACCCGGATATCGGAACAAACGCCGTGATGAACGTCCGTCAGGTTAATCAGGGTTGCTCCGAAGGCTTCTCCAATCGCTTGTTCTCCGAGGCATACTCCCAGAATACTTTTTGTCGGGGCATATTGGCGGATTAAAGGAAGCAGGATGCCCGCTTCTTCCGGAATGCCGGGACCCGGCGAAAGAAGGATTTTATCGAAGCGGTCTACTTCTTCCAAAGATATTTTGTCATTGCGGTGAACTTCCACCTCTGCACCCAGTTCCTTCAGGATGTGTAATAAGTTATAGGTGAAGGAATCATAATTGTCGAATAATAATATCTTGCTCATAATTTTCAATTCTCAATTTTCAATTTTTAATTCTTCAACTTCTCTGCCAGGTCGATTGCCTTTTTCAAGGCTCCCAGCTTGTTGTTTACTTCCTGTAGTTCGCGTTCGTCGTTGCTTTTCGCTACGATACCGGCACCGGCCTGGTAATACAGTACGTTGCCGCGGCTGACGAAGGTGCGGATAGTGATAGCCTGGTTCAGGTCACCGTCCAGGCCGATAAATCCGATGCAGCCACCATAGGCTCCACGGTTATGTTTTTCGAGGTCGGTGATAAGCTGCATGGCACGTACTTTCGGGGCGCCGCTGAGGGTTCCTGCCGGGAAGGTGTCGATATATGTTTTTACCGGGTTGCTGTCGCTGTTCACTTCGCCGCTTACACGGGAAACCAGGTGGATGACGTGACTGTAATATTGTACCTCCTTGTAGAAATCGACCTGTACGTTGTGTGCGTTGCGACTCAGATCGTTGCGGGCAAGGTCTACCAGCATGACATGTTCGGCATTCTCTTTCGGGTCGGCGAGGAGGGCTTCTGTACGCTGTTTGTCGAGAGCCACGTTGCCTGTGCGGAAAGCGGTTCCGGCAATCGGGTCGATGCTTGCATGGCCTTCCGTCACTTTGCAGTGCGTTTCGGGAGAAGAACCGAAGATGCGGAAGCCGCCGAAGTCAAAATAGAAAAGGTAGGGGGAAGGATTGACACTTCTCAGGGCACGGTAGACTTTAAAGTCGTCGCCTTTGAACGGTTGTTCGAAACGGCGGCTTAAAACGATTTGGAAAACATCACCGCGCAGGCAGTGTTTGATACCTTCGCGAACCATGGCCTTATATTCTTCGCCGGTGATAGGAGAAGTCTCCGGCCCGGTGGTCTGAAAGTTATAGGAAGCATAGTTGCGGTTTTCAATCAGTGTTTCGATTTCCTGCAAGTTGCTCTTTTCGCCGTCCTGCAATAATTCGACCAATGTCAGTTCATTTTTGAAATGGTTGAAGACGAGGATATACTTATATAATATGTATAGCATGTCGGGAGCATCGTTCTCTTCGTGATGGGCTTCTATGACCGGAATGTTTTCGAAGTAACGGACAGCATCGAAGGCCGTGTATCCGAACAGGCCGCAGACTTTCTTGTCTGCCCCTTCGATGCAGTAACGGTCCAGAAACGCGTTCATGGCATCTGCTACGTTATAGCTTTCACTGAGGGGAGTCACTTCGCGGTTGCCGTCGGGAAAGGTTGCCGTACATTCGCCGTTGTTGATGCCGATACTTGCCAGCGGGCAGAGGGCGATGAAGGAAAGGCTGTTTTCGTTTCCGTGGAAGTCCGAACTTTCCAGCAGGGCTGATTCCGGATAGATATCCCGTACTTTCAGGTAGATGCTGACGGGAGTGTGAAGGTCGCCCAGGACCTGTTTGCTTATCGTTTTGAAATGATAGTTTTTCATCGGTTACTTTCTGTTTTTGTATTCAATATACGTATCCATATCTTTATCGCCACGACCGGAGACTGTTAACACGACTACGTCTTCCGACTTGAAATTCACTTTGCTGAGTGCTCCCAGCGCATGGGCGCTTTCCAGTGCCGGGATGATTCCTTCCAGGCGGGTCAGTTCGAAAGCGGCTTCCAGTGCTTCGTCGTCATCGACAGCCAGGATAGAGGCACGGTGGCTGACGGACAGATTGGCGTGAATCGGGCCGATTCCCGGATAGTCCAGTCCGGCAGAGATAGAGTAGGGCTCTTCGATTTGTCCGTCTTCGCTCTGCATGACCAGGGTACGGGCTCCGTGTATGATTCCTTTCTTTCCCAGTTGGATGGTGGCGGCGCTCATACCTGAACAGATTCCTTTTCCTCCGGCTTCTGCCAGTACGAGTTTCACCCGTTGGTCGTCGATAAAGTGATAGATTGTACCGGCTGCATTGCTTCCGCCTCCGACGCAGGCAATCAGGTAATCCGGATGGTCGCGCCCTTCTTTTTCCTGTAACTGTTTCTTTATCTCTTCACTGATAACGGATTGCAGGCGTGCTACCATGTCGGGATAAGGGTGAGGACCGACTGTGGAACCGATGATGTAATACGTATCGGAAGGGTGACAACACCAGTCACGGATTGCTTCGTTTGTCGCATCTTTCAGGGTCATGTTGCCGGAAGTAACAGGGACGACGGTTGCGCCGAGCATCTCCATCTTCTGTACGTTGGCATGCTGGCGTTCCACATCCGTCTTGCCCATGTAAACGATACATTCCATGTTCATCAAGGCGCAAACGGTAGCTGTGGCAACACCGTGCTGTCCCGCACCTGTTTCGGCGATGATGCGGGTTTTGCCCATGCGGCGTGCCAGCAGAATCTGTCCGATTGTGTTGTTGATTTTGTGGGCTCCCGTATGGTTGAGGTCTTCTCGTTTCAGATAAATCTTGCAACCATACTTTTCGCTTAATCGTTTTGCCAGGTAAAGGGGAGAGGGACGGCCTACATAGTCGCGCAGCAACTGGTTGAATTCCTGCTTGAAACTTTCACTTTCCAGTACTTCCAGATAGATGTTCTGTAGGTTTTCCACACACTGGTGAAGGATTTCGGGGATATAAGCGCCGCCGAACTCACCATAATAACCGTTTTTGTCAACTTGATACGTTTTCATCTTTTGCTATGTTGTTTTAATTGTATTCGTAAATGGATTAAAAAGAAAAAAGGCCCGTCGCAAGTGCGACAGGCCTTTCTATGATATCTTGACTAGTATATACACAGGACTGCGTTCCTTACGACCGTTGTAGGAGTAAAGAGCGCCACCACCAAAATGTATTTACTATAAATGTTCTCATGACTGTTTTTGTTATTACGGCAGCAAATATAGATATTCTCTGACAAACTGCAAATAATTTGCGGATTTTTTTTGAAAAATATTCGTTGTATCACTAATCATAAAAAACTTATCTTTGCCGCATGAAACAGACAGATGAATTCCGGAGATTTGTAAAAGAACATGCAGGCGATGATTTGACTCGTCTTCTGCTGAGTGCATCCCGTTATCCTTCAATCGATGTTCCTTTTGCAGTAGACCAGATTGCCTCCCGGCGGCAGATTAAGGAAAAGCTGCCTTTATGGTATGCAAACGACGATTTGTTATTTCCTTCAAAGATATCGGCAGAGCAATGTTCATCTGAACAGACGGCTTCCTATAAACAGCGTTTGGTGAAGGAAGATGAAACCTTGTGCGACCTGACTGGTGGTCTGGGAATTGACAGTTATTACTTCTCCCGGAAAGTCCGCCAAGTAACTTATATAGAACGTTTCCCTGCTTATTGCGAGGCTGCCCGTAATAATTTTTCAGCATTGGGTGTCGACAATATAACGGTTATGGAAGGGGATAGCACAATGTTAATATCCCAACTGCCCCGAACCGATGTTTTTTATATTGACCCGGCCCGTCGCGGCGAAGGGAATAAACGGGTTTTTGCTTTGCAGGATTGTGAACCCGACCTGCCGGCCTTGTTGCCGGAACTCTTCCGCCATGCGCCGAAAGTGATTGCAAAGTTATCTCCTATGGCCGATATACGGTTGACATTGGAGCTTTTACCCGGAACTGTGGAAGTCCATGTGTTGTCGGTAAAGAACGAATGTAAGGAACTGCTTTTTGTTGTGGAAAGAGATGCATCCGTAACTTCTCCGGTTATTCATTGCATTAATTATACAGGCAATGGGGAGGAAGAATCTTTTATTTTTACTTTGCAGGATGAGAGTCGGGAAGAGTTACATCTGTCCGGTCAGGTAAAAAACTATCTCTATGAACCCAATTCCTCGTTGCTGAAAGCCGGTGCCTTTAAAAGTACCGCTACCCGTTTCGGATTGGAAAAGTTGCATACGAGCAGCCATCTTTATACCTCAGATATAGGAGTAGCTGTTTTTCCGGGCAGGAGTTTTGTCGTAGAGGAGGTATTCCCTTTTACCGGGAAACTCTGCAAAGGAATATCCGGACAAATACCCCGTGCAAATATCACTGTCCGTAATTTCCCTCTATCCGTAGAAGAATTGCGTAAACGCACAAAGATCATGGATGGTGGAGATGTATATCTTTTTGCTACTACCCAGGCCGACAATAGTAAAATTTTGGTAAAATGTAGAAAGTTTTAGTATCATCAGTATTTCAAATCCTTTGTTCTCCGGATTTTATCCCTATATTTGCGGCGATAAATCAAATACATGAAATGATACAAAAAGATTCTTACACTTCTGCGCAGTTGACCGCGATGGTTGTACTGCGATTATTCATTGGCTGGCATTTTGCCTACGAAGGACTGGTGAAGATCCTGAATCCCAAATGGACATCGCTTCCTTACCTCCTCGATTCCAAAGGTTTTATGTCTGACTTTTTCGCCGGATTGGCTAGTGATCCGGCCATGATGAACATGGTTAATGCGCTGAACGAATGGGCGCTGTTGTTAATCGGTCTCGGACTGATTACCGGTGCTTTCAGCAAACTCTCTTCTATCGGGGCGATGATATTGCTTGCATTTTATTACCTTTCCCATCCTTCGTTTATCGGGGCACAATATATGATGCCGTTCGAAGGGTCTTATCTGTGGATAGACAAGAATCTGGTAGAGATGGCGGCGCTGGCTGTATTGCTGGTTTTTCCCACCTCTCATATTATCGGGCTGGACCGCTATCTGAAAAAAGCGATTCCCTTATTGTCTAAACTCAAATTAATGTAATATCATGGCAACAGAAAACAATAATAATACTCCGAAAGAAAATCAGGGGCCTCAGTCTGAAGGACGTCGTAATGCCCTGAAGGCGTTGGCTACCATTCCGGTATTGGGGGCACTGGGTTATGGTGTCTACAAGAAACAGACGTACGACAAAAAGTCGAAAAGTCTGGGTAGTGCCTTTAAGTTTGATAAAGAACATTATATGATTCCTGCCCAGCCGGACGGGAAAAAGATTCGTATCGGAATGATCGGTTTCGGTATCCGCGGCAAGCAGCTGATGCGTGCAGCCGGTTTTGCCGAACCTTCCTGGATCGACGGCCTGATTGAAGGGGCGAAGAACGATAGCAAGGACAAGCGTTACGAGCAGTTCCAGGAGCAGGATGATTTGAATATCGAAGTAACCGGCGTATGCGATATCTTCGATGTGTATGGTGAAGCGGCTGTTTTGGCGGCATCCAATATTCATCGCGAAGGTTCGAACGGAAAGTTCGGTAAACGCCCGAAACGTTACAGAACATATAAAGAATTGCTGGCGGCCGATGACATCGACGCAGTTATTATCGCTACTCCCGACCATTGGCACAGTACGATGGCGATGGAAGCAGCTAAAGCCGGAAAGCATGTCTATGTGGAAAAACCGTTGTCGTGGACAGTTCCTGAGACTTATCAGGTGCGCCAGGTGGTAAAAGAAACCGGCATCGTTTTCCAGTTAGGGCATCAGGGACGTCAGACCGACAGTTATATCCGTGCCAAGGAGATCATCGACAAAGGTCTGATCGGCAAAGTCTCGCTGATCGAAGTATGTACCAACCGTAACGACCCGAACGGGGCGTGGGTATATCCGCTGATAGACGGCGCTTCTCCCGACACAATCGACTGGAAACAGTTCGAAGGGCCGGAAGAACGTATCAAAGAATATACCGACTATATGACAGCGAACAACCTGCAACGGTATATCGGTCCTGATCCCCGTGATAAATTCAGCCTGGAACGTTTCTTCCGCTGGCGTTGCTGGTGGGATTACAGTACCGGTTTGAGCGGTGACCTGCTGACACACGAGTACGATGCGATCAACCAGATATTCGGAGTGGGTATCCCTCATTCGGCTACTTCGTCGGGTGGTGTCTATTACTTCAAGGACGGACGTACGGTACCTGACGTCTTGCAGACTACTTTCGAGTTCCCCGACCGGGATATGACGATGTTGTACAGTGCTACATTGGCTAGCAACCGTCCGCGTGGAAAGGTCATTATGGGACATGATGCCCAGATGGAATTGTCCAATACGATTACGCTGAAGGCGGATCCGGCGTCCGAAATTTACAAGGAGAAGATGGACAAGGGGATCATCAAACCGAACGAACCGTTCTATACCTATGTGCCGGGACAGAATTCGGTGGATGCTATTACGTCGCCAACTGAATTATATTTTGCCCAGCGCGGTTTGCTTTACACCTATGTAAGCGGTAAACGTTACGACACGACCCACCTGCATATTCGTGAATGGCTGGAATGTATCCGTCAGAATAAACAGCCGAGCTGTAATATTGATGCCGCATTTCAGGAAGCGATGACTGCCCATATGGGAACACATGCTTATCTGGAAGGACGTACGATGTACTGGGATAAAGAGAAAGAAGAAATTGTGAAAGGATAATCGATACGGATTATATTATGGGGAGGGGGAATGAAAGTTCCCCCTTTTTTATGTAAATAACATAATGATTAACTGTGCCGATATCACCCTGATAAACATGGATAAAGGATAGACCGTGGCATAGGCAACCGATGGTTCGTCGCCTTCGACCGTTGTATTGGCATAGGTCAGGGCCATAGGGTTTGCCATACTGCCGCAGAGCATCCCGACGTTGTGCGCATAGTCGAGTTTGAAGAACTGGGAAGCGATGAAACCGACAATCAGGACAGGGACAATCGTCAGCAGAAAACCTAGTCCGACCCATAAAGCCCCTTCCGCCCGGAATACGGTCTCGAAGAAATGGGCTCCTGAATCAATCCCAAGCCCGGCCAGATAGATGACGATACCTAATTGGCGCAGCATCAGGTTGGCACTCATGGTCGTATAAGTAGTCAGATGGAAACGCGGACCGAAAGCACCCATCAGGATACCGACAATAATGGGGCCGCCGGCAATACCCAATTTGATTGGTGTAGTCATCCCTGGCAACATGATCGGCAGGGACCCCAGCAGAACCCCCAGTGAGATACCGATAAATACCGCCAGCAGATTCGGGTTATCCAGGCGTTTGATCTCGTCGCCTAGTATTTTACCAACATTGTTGACTGCATTCTTTTCACCGACGATCGTCAGGCGGTCGCCAATCTGCAGATGGAGGGCCGAGTCGGCAACCAGGTCGATACCGGCACGGTTCACACGGGTGATATTGATGCCGTACAGGTTACGTAGTCGGAGCGAACCGAGCTTTACGCCATTTACTCGGTTGCGGGTAACGACGATGCGGCGGGATATCAGTTGCGAGTCGATTGCATTCCAGTCGATATCTTCTTTGTTCCAGTCGACGTTTTCCTGTTCTCCGAAAAGCACTTTGATGGTTTCGACATCTGATTTATGGGAAATAATCAGCAGATGGTCGTCTTCATGCAGTACGGTGTCGGAGGTAGGGATACTTACTTTTCCGTTACGCCACACGCGGGAAATCACAAAATGTTTCTCCGTCAGCTTCATAATATCTTTGATGCTTTTATCGTAGATAGCTGGGTTGCTGATATGGAATTCGGTGATGTTGGGTTTGGTATTATGTTTTTCTTTATCGTCCGCCAGGTTCTTGTCTCCGAACACTTTTTTCAGTAGGATAATAGCCAGGATAACCCCTACGACTCCCAAAGGATAGGCAACGGCACAAGCCAGTGCCATATCGGTTACTTCCTTATAATCGGCCGGTTCTACCTGTAATAAAGCCTGTTGTGCAGCACCCAGAGCCGGTGTGTTGGTAACGGCTCCGCAAAGCAGGCCGACCATATTCGGCAACGAAACACCGGTCGTCCAATGGAAAGCAAGAGCCATGAGCAATCCCAGCAGGATGACACCCAATCCCATCATGTTCATGGCTACTCCGCCTTTCTTTAAAGAGGAGAAGAAACCCGGACCGACCTGTAACCCTAAAGAGTAGACAAACAGAATCAAACCGAAGCTCTGTGCGAAGTTCAGCATGTCTTTATTGACAACAATCCCGAAATGTCCGGCCAGAATTCCGGCAAAGAATACGAAGGTGATCCCCAGCGATATACCGAATATCTTCTGTCTTCCCAAGAATAATCCCACGGCCGAAACCAGCGAGATAACTATAACAGCCTGCAACATCGTCGGCTCTAAAAAAGCTTCCTGCAACCAATTCATAAGAGAGTTTTTTGTTGAGACTGCAAAGATAGGGGTTTAATTTTGATAATATCATAAGAAATAAAGGGCAATTGGAAAATTGAACAGTAAGGGCGGTTCGCTAACCGCCCTTACCAACGACGCTACGTTCATTCAAATCTGATAATTATTGAAATATTTAAAACAGATAATTTGAGGTAACACCTTAGAACAGCCGGACCTCTAATCTCTTTTCCGGACTGATAATCATATTCTCGACCAGGTAAGACACCGATTGGTTGCTGTTTGCTTTAGGTTGTATGACAAGTATCGTTTCTCCGGCGGGTATTTTGATTGTTTCCGGATAACCGTTTGCGTTCTTATCTGTTTTCCGGAGGAAGAAGGGGACATCTGTATGGTTCACGATACTCCGGTATGAACGTTCGGGGGTGGAGTGGTGGACCGGTTTCATTTCGACGGAAGCCTCGAAGAACTTTTGCAGTAAATCTTCTTTTCCCATCAGAGTGTCATAGAACCATATCAGGGTACGGCGGTCGAAAAGAGCTTCGCGAATTCCTTCTTCCGTGCGGTCTTTCGACAGGACAAGCGTCATCGGACGGTGGCTGGTGGTGCGGAAATCATATAAGCGTTCGATGACGTCGTGTACATCGGTGTTGCAAAGTAAGGTCAGGTTCTTTTCGTTTACCCAGTTCAGGGCGACCGGATACCATTCAAATTCGTTGAATACTTCGATGCCGTTCAGCCAGCCTTTCTGGTAGAGCGTTTCGTGTACGTCGTGCCATAGGATAGAGTCGACACCCCATCCCGGATGATTCCATTGGATGAAGGCACCCTGGTTGTGGGCTTCTTCGATTGCTTTCATGTAATCTTTCTGGTCGAGCGCATTTACATCTTTGACAAACAGGGCGTTCAGATGTCCGGGAGGCATCGAGCGAGTGATTTCGCCCCCTTTTATCAGGATGATTTCCCGGCGGTCCGCTTCCTCTTTTGCCAGGTCGAAGGAATAATTATGATTTCCTTTTTCTACACCGGGACGCGCCGGCTGCCCTTCGATATGGTCGGTGATGGCGATGGCGTCGAGACCTTCTTCCCAGGCTTCCTGTATCCGCAATGTCGGCCATACGATGCCGTCGGAGAAGATTGTATGGATATGGAAATCACATTTCAACAGGTTATATCCGTCTATTTCGGGTAACCGGATTTCCTTGCGTGCCTTCACTCGCTCTTTTCCTACTTTTATTTGTTTGGGTAGCGCATCCTGTGCATGGCTACATACGCTTACCGCCATGAATGATAAGGCGATTAATACATTTGTCGTTTTCATATATTTTTGTTTTTAGTATTATTATTTTATGTCTATGTATCACTTGTTTTATTCCCACCCGAACAACTGCGGAGCCAATGCCGGATTCAGGTCGACCTCGTGTTTCGGGACGGGGCGGTAATAGAATTTGGGTTCCTGGAAGGTGCCCATGTCTTTAATCGTCAGGATATTTCCTTTTGTCCCTTCGGCCAGGTAAACAGTCGCATTCGTGTCATCGATTGTGCCGGTTTTGTAATATACCAGCTTTTTACCCAGCGAATTGGTTTCCTTATCCGCTTCAGCGGGGATATCCTGTGAGGAAGGAATCAGGTAAATATCTTCTACACCGTCGCCTGTCAGGTCGAATTTGCCTAAGGAAGGGAAGTAGAGGCCTTCGGGTTCTTTTTCCAGTAATTTGCCGGATTTCCAGCGCATCAGGTCATCGTAGCGGAAACCTTCGAGGGCCAGTTCGACACGACGTTCGCGGCGTATCTCCTGTAAGGTGGAAGAGATGCCAGGGAAGGCTTTCTGCATGACCGGATCGGCTGCCGGATTCAATTTCAGGGCAGGGATGCCGGCACGCGAACGGAGGCGGTTGATTGTTTTATCCAAATCGTCCTGGGTTAATTCACCCAGTTCGGCACGGGCTTCGGCATAGGTTAGCAGTACTTCGGCGTAACGCAGTACAGGGTAATCGATGCCCAGGTAATAATCCTCGTCCTTATTATTGATGAAACCTTTGATTTGGTGGTAGCCGGAGAAGTTCTTGTTCAGATTCTGCACATAGATGCCGGCTCCCGGGGCATAGGTCATCGTGTTGATCAGTTCCCATCCCGGCCAGGCGAGTGTCTGCCACATACGCGGGTCGCGGTTCTGAAATTCTTCTACGAACTGTTTGGTTTCATAACCCGGCTGGGCGGAGTAGTAGGTACCATCTTTCATCAGGTAAGATTGTACCAGGTCTTTGGTCGGGCAAGGGATATAATTACCGAACATGAAAGCCCAGAAGCCATTCCCTTTTATCTTTCTGTCGAAATAAGTGGCCAGAATGATTTCCGGATTGCTGCTCAGGTCGGGACTTTCAAACAAGGTGTGGTAATCATTATCCGTATCGCCGGTCGTATAGATACTGAAGCCTCCTTCGTTCATGATTTGGAGAGCGGCATCAGCGGCTATTTTCAGATAGGTGTTGGCTGAACCCTGCAAATTCAGTTCGTCGTGATATTTGCGGTAGGTACCTTCGTACAGCGCATGGCGTGCCATATAGGTGAGGACTACCCATTTATCCACGGCGCCTGTCTCCTGGCCGGTCTTCACGTGCTCGGCGGCAAACCGGTAGTCTTCAAATATCTTCTGGATGACAACGTCGCGGGAGTCACGAGGTTTGTACAAGTCTTCGTCTGAGGTAGTCAGCGTTTTGTCGTACCAGGGCACGTCGGAGAAACGTTTTACCTTGTCCATATAGAAACGGGCCCGGAAGAAGCGGGCTACTCCCTGGTAATGGGCAAGCACGTCTTCGGCTACGGTAGCCTTTTCGCAGTTATCGAGGAAAAGATTGATTGTCCGTAATTTCTCCCAGTCCCATCCGGAACTCACCGTTGTCGAATTGGCGTTGGTCGAAATCATGATGTTCTTTACTTCCACAACGTCTGTCGTTGCCTGGTTGTCGGTTCCGGCATCGGCTGTGTAATTGTTGAAGTTTGGGAAGTCGTACAGGTTGTAACAATACATTTTCAAGTCCTGCTCCGTATTGAAGTAACTGTCTACGCCAATCTCCGTCTGCGGATGGCGTTCCATAAAATTGTCGTTGCAGGAGGCAGATGCGAGGCACGTAAGAAGCGTTGCCAGGTAATATAACTCTTTTTTCATTGTTGCTTTTTTTGATGATTAGAATGTGACATTGACGCCGAATGAGTATTGGCGGTTGAACGGATAGACATAACCGTAGTTGGATTCGTCGGTAACGGCTTCGGGGTCGAAATATTTCTTCAGAGCACTCCATTCGAAGATGTTATCGCCGCTGACGAATACGCGTACCCGGCTCAGATGCGCCTTCCGGGTCCATTCGGATGGCAGAGTATATCCCAGCGTGATATTCTTGATACGCAGGTAAGCGCCGTTCAGCAGATAGTTGGTCTGCGGGATAGCCAGTCCCATTGACTGGTCGATATCGGTACCCAGGTTCTTGTCGGCGAGCCATGACTGGAGCACCGGATAACGGGCATTCAGATTCTGGTTTGCCAGCCCGGCATTGATATAGGACTGTGAGTGTTTGGCCATATCCACATCGCTGTCGGTTGTCGGGCGGTAGAAGTCGAACAGGTGTTCGGGGCCGCCGGCATACGGCTGCTGGTAGAATCCCCAATAGAGGTAACTCATCGGATAATAATCGCGTTTGGCAATCCCCTGGAAGAAGGCCGACAGGTCAAATCCGTTCCATTCGGCATTCAGGTTGAACCCGAAGCGGAAGCGGGGAGAAGAGTTTCCAATGACACTCAGGTCGCCCGGGTCACCTACGGTGACGCTTCCCTTGGTGATTTTCTTGTCACCGTTCAGGTCCTTATATTTCGGCCATCCGTTGACGATTTCCAGAGCACCCCAGGGGATGATGGACGACTGGTCGAGGTTCTTGATTTCATCTTCACTCTGGAAGAAACCGTCGCTTTGCAATCCCCATATTTCGCCCAGTTCCTGTCCTTGGTAATATTGGGTAAGGCTCCCGTTCGGGTTGTCGAACCGGGTAATCCACGAACGGTTATCCGAGAGCATGAATTTGACACCCCAGTTGAACGGTTTGCCGTCCAGCCGGAACTGGTCGCGGTAGCCGACTGTCAGCTCCCAACCGGTTGTTTTCATGTCGGCGGCATTCTCTTTCGGTTCGCTGGCGCCGAGTACGCCCGGAAGTTCTTTACCCAGCGTAAGCATTCCTTTGGTGTCGCGGCGGTACACATCGACAGTGGCTGTCAGTTTATTATCCAGGAAAGCCAGGTCGAGACCTCCGTTCAGGGTACGCACTTCCTCCCAGGTGTAATCCGGAGAGACCAGCGAAGGAGGGGTTACCACCTGCTGTAATTTGCCATTGATGATGTAATTACCCAGCTGTGAACTCATGGCCGGGATATAACCGTATTCCCCGACAAGCTGGTTACCCAGCGAACCGTATGAAGCGCGCACCTTCAACTGGCTGACGGTCGAAAGGAAAGATTCGAAGAACGGTTCGGCATCCACGCGCCAGGCAGCGGAAGCAGAAGGAAAGAACCCGAAACGTTTTTCCTTTGGGAAACGGGATGTTCCGTCGTAACGCCCGTTCACTTCGAAGATATAACGGTTGTCATACGTATAGTTGGCACGGAAGAAAAGCCCGCGGATGGCCCAGTCGGCATATTGCTCGCTGACGAATTGGTCGCCCGACGACAGTCCGATGGACGGGAGTGAGGTCGAGATGATTCCTTCGCGTTCGGCTTTGTACCAGTTCCAGCGGTTGTATTCCTGGTTGAAACCGAGGATACCGGTCACATAATGTTTGTCGAAAGCCTTGTTGAAGGTCGCAAACAGTTCCAGTACGCTGTAATAATCGTTGGTCGTGCTTTTGTAGGCTTTGCTGTCTCCCAGCTCGCGGATATCGTTCGGCCCGTATCCGATTACATATTTGTTTTTGAACCAGTCGTAATCTTCGTTTCCTTTCATGAAAGTGAAGTTGGCGTTTACCGTCAGCATCTTTTCCCAGAAAGACATCTCGGCGGAGAACGTACTTTGCAGGCGGTTGTATTGGGTCGTTTCTTCGCCGCCGTCTACCAGCTGGGCCATGGCGATACCGGCGGCATTGTTTGCCCAGGTTCCGTCCGGGTTCTTGTCCCAGTCGGTGGGAGCCAGGTCGTAGAAGATGCTCATGTTCGAGTCGCCGTTCCCTTTCTGGCGGATGCCGTTGCTGTCGATATACGGTTCGCCGCGGCTGGAAAGATAACTCGGTTTGATGCGGTTGGTGGCGACAAACGAAGTATTGTTCGAGAGCGTCAGCCAGTCCCATATTTTATAACTGACCTTGGCCCGCATACTGTAGCGGCGGTAGTTGTCATTCTTTACGATACCGGCCAGGATACCGTTCTCATCGTCCACACCGCCGGAAAGGTAGAACTTCGTTTTCTCGGTGGCGCCGGAGACTGATAGCTGATGTGTATTGCTGAATGTATTCTTATCCAGGAAATAACGTGTCCAGTCGCGGTTTCCCATATATTCCCACTGCGTTTCGTCGAGCGGGTTGAGGCATACCGGGTCGGTCCCGTCAGGATTGTCGGAGCGCTGGCGTGCCCATTCCAGGCGTTCGTCGCTGGCGACGTGACCGGAACTCCAGGGAGTGTTGAGTACGGCGATGTTTTTCAGTTTCAGGTAGATATAAGGGTCGGAAGTTTTGTTAGGGAGGATAGAGGGGCGTTTCCATGCAAAGTTGTTATTGTAGCTTACCTGGATGCGGTCGCTGCTACCCTGTTTCGTGGTTATCAGGATGACACCGAAGGCGGCACGCGCCCCGTAGATGGCTGCGGAGGAGGCATCTTTCAGCACCGAAAGGGTTTCGATGTCTTCTGGGAGCAACCGGTTCAGTTCTTCGGCATCCGAGGCGACGCCGTCGATCAGGATCAGCGGGCTGCCACCGTTGATGGAGGCTTCTCCACGGATATTGATTTTAGCAGCCTGTCCCGGTTCGCCGCTGGTGAAGTCGATGTTCAGGTTGGGGACCATTCCCTGCAAACCTTTTGAAATGTTCGTGATTGGACGGGCTTCCAGTTGCTTGGCATTAATCTGGTCTACGGAACCGGAGAGGTTCACCTTGCGTTGCACGCCGTAGCCGACAACGACCACTTCTTCCAGTTTCTCGGAGTCGTCTTCCAGCACGACATTGAAAGTCGTTTTGCCGTTGACTACGATGTCCTGTGGTTTGTAACCGATGTAACTAACCGATAATACGGCATCGGAGGGGACTGCCAGGCTGAAATTTCCGTCGACGTCGGTAATCGTTCCGTTACCGCTGGCTTTTTCGAGAACGGTCGCTCCGATCAGTGGTTCGCCGGTCGCATCGGTAACGGTACCGTTCACCTGTATCTTCGTTCGAACCTGCTGGGAGATAGTTACCGGAATGTCATTCTTTGCAGTTACGGTAAAAGGGGTAAATAAGCTGCAAGCCAATAATCCGGCCGGGAGTAGGAGCACACGTCCTACACGCGAGTCAGAAGTAAAATTTGTCATAAATTTGTTCCTTTTTGTTGCTGCAAAAGTAGGGCGCCCGGATTACGAACCGGTTACTGCTGTTTTTCATTACCAAGACAATTCCATAACTTCTCAGTTACAGAACTAAATGCTTGGGAGATAGCTGGATTTGTCTGCCGGGATGCAACCGTTTACCCGGCAGACAGAACGGATTACCTCCCGAGCCACTGGCGTTTTCATCCGATCTTCTTTGTGTTTCACAGCTGTGATACAAAAGAAATCCATCTGTGAAACAAACGGAATCCAACTGTGATATGAAAGGAATCCAGTTGTGATATGCAATACCGGCAGTTATTTTTGTGTTTATATAAAGTCACCGCCAGGCTGTATATGTCTGAATTATCCTTTATCTTTGAATCTTCATTTTAACGGAAACAAGATATACAAACTATGTCTTTAAAGATTATACATACTGCCGACTGGCATCTCGGCCAGACTTTCTTCGGTTACGACCGGGAGGAAGAACACGATGCCTTTCTGAACTGGCTGGTGGATACCCTGGCGGAACAGCAGACAGATGTTCTGTTGATTGCCGGTGATGTGTTCGATGTAGCCAACCCGTCCGCCTCGGCGCAACGCCGTTTCTTTCATTTCCTGAAAGAGGCGAACCGGCGCAATCCGCATTTGCAGGTTATTGTCGTTGCCGGTAATCATGATTCGGCTGCGCGGCTGGAATCTCCGATTCCTTTGCTGGAAGAGTTGAATACCTCCATTGTCGGGATTATCCGGCGGACGGAAAGTGGAGAGATTGATTTCGATTCCCTGGTGATACCTTTATATAATAAGGAGAAAAAGCGGGAAGGCTGGTGTCTTGCCGTTCCTTATCTGCGTCAGGGAGATTATCCGGCTCCGGAGGAGGGGCATGATACATATATAGCCGGTATAAACCGCATGTACCGCCAGCTCTATGATTTCGCCGATGCCCGGCGGCAGCCCGGTGAGGCATTGGTCGCCATGGGCCATCTGCACGCTACCGGGGCCGAACTGTCGGACGACGACCGTAGCGAGCGCATCATTATGGGCGGTCTGGAATCCGTCTCTTCGGATACATTCGATGAAGGGTTGGCTTATACGGCGCTTGGGCATATCCATAAAGCGCAGCGGATAGGAGGTAGGGAGAACTTGCGCTATTCCGGTAGTCCGCTGCCGATGTCTTTTTCGGAAACGAACTACCGCCACCAGGTCGTTGCCGTTACGGTGGAAAACGGATGCCTGTCGGATGTCGAACCGCTGCCTGTCCCTTTGTTTGCCGCCTTGCATCGGATTCCGGAGCAGCCAGCATCGCCGGAGGAGGTGGTTGAACAGCTTGCCGGACTGCCTGTTGCTAATCAGGAGGAGGGCGACGAACCGGCCCGTTGGCCGTATGTGGAGGTGCGTGTTTTGCTGACGGAGCCCGACCCGGGATTCCGCCACCGCGTAGAAGAGGCCCTGGCTGATAAAGCGGTCCGCCTGACTTCTATCGTCCCCTCTTATCCGAAACGGGAGGAGGCGGATACGGTCCGTCCGTTGTCTTACAACGACCTGCAACGTATCGCCCCGCTGGATATGTTGAAACATGCCTTTACCAGTAAGTATGGCGGCGAGTTGCCGGAAGATATCGAATCATTGTTCAACGATGTAATGCGGGAGGTTTCTTTATGAAGATATTAGCGATACGGGGCCGTAACCTGGCCTCTCTGGAAGGAGATTTTGATGTTGATTTTACAGCCGAACCCTTGTTGTCTGCCGGAATATTTGCCATTTCGGGACCGACGGGAGCCGGGAAGTCTACGATATTGGATGCCATGTGCCTGGCTTTGTTTGCCCGTACGCCGCGTACGGACCAGGCAAAAGAGAATAATGTGAGACTGCGGGATGTGAATGAGGAGGTGCTTCCCCAGAGCGACCCCCGTTTCCTGTTACGAAGAGGGACGGCTTCGGGATATGCGGAAGTCGACTTTCTGGCGTTGAACGGTCACCGCTATCGTTCGCGCTGGTCGGTAGGACGTGCCCGCGACAAGGAGAACGGACGTTTGCAGAGTCCCCGCGTTACCTTATATAATATAGATAAGGAAGAAGAAGAGCAGGGAACCCGTTCGGAATTGCAGGCGCGTACGGTAGAACTGATTGGTCTGACCTTCGAACAGTTTACCCGTTCCGTCCTGCTGGCGCAAAACGATTTCTCCACTTTCCTGAAAGCGGAACAGGGAGAAAAAGCGTCGCTGCTTGAAAAGCTGACAGGCACCGAACTTTATTCTTCGATCTCCCGCCTGATTTTTGAAAAGAATGCCGTTGCCAAAGAGGCTTACGATAAGGTACAGGCCCGTATCCAGGGAATCGAGTTATTGACGGAAGAAGCGGAACAGGAACTGCAAACCCGGCTGAAAGAGTCGGAAGCCGCTTTGTCCGCCCTGGAAAAGGCGAAAGCAGAACAACAGGCTTTGCAGGAGGCTGTTAAATCTACCGGACAGCAGATAGAATCCCGGCAGGTTCAGCAGAAAGAGGCTGCCGCCAAACTGCTCCGGGCTACAGAACTATTGAATACCGCCCGTAAAGAGTACGAACAGGGTATTCAGGATGAACAACGTTCCGAAGCAGACTTCAAAGCCTTGCAACAGGACTTGCAGCAAGCCCGTAAACTGGACGTGCGCCTCGATGAGGTAACCCGTTCGGTGAAAGAAACGGAAACCCGCCTGCGGGATGTGCTCCGGCGGCAGAAGGAGGGAGAGGATAAGCTGAAAGCCGCCCGGACCCGGCAACAACAAAGCTTGGCCGAGATTACGCGGTTAAGCGACTGGCGCGAACGGTATCGTAGCAAGGAGAGTATAGCTGAACAGTTGGCTGCTTTGCTGTTGCATCTTGATGCAGCTTCCGCAAGTCGCCACACAATGGAAAAGGCCGTGAAAACAATCACTTCCGTTAAACGGGAGGCGGAACGTCAGACTGCACAACTTGTCACTGTTCAGCGCACAATAGAAAGCAAACAACTGGCTTTGCGAAAGACAGAAGATGCTAAAGTTAAATTGGAACAAACCCAAAAAGAAACCGATATAACTGAACTAGATAAACAGATGGATGCTGTTCGTGTGGAACGTGAGAATCTGTTGGTGGAACAGGCCCGGCAGGCTGTTAGCGGGGATGTTTTGGAGTTGCGGGAGAAATTGCAGGAAGGGAAACCTTGTCCGGTTTGCGGGAGTACGCATCATCCGGTAATGGAGGGTAACACACCCCCTGCCCCCTCTCAAGAGGGGAGCCGGATACCCCTTGTTGCAACTGATGGTAACCTTTCCCCTCTTGAGAGGGGGCAGGGGGTGTGTGAAAATCCCATCACACAGGCCATCGCTGCAATGACTTTACAAATCCAGCAATTGAATGCCCGTAAAGCAGCCTATACCGCCAATGAAAAGCAACTAAGCCTGCTTCAACAGCAACTCCTGCAATTGCATAAGGAGCTTACCGAGGCCGACCATATCCGTACAGATTTGCAGGGACGTCAGAAACTGGCTGAGACGCAGATAACCCGTGAAGAAGCGATTCGTGTGGAAAGCCGGGAGACGCTGGAGAAGTCACTCTCCGCCGCCAACCGCCTTTTCGGGAATGACGAATGGCAAAAAGCCTGGCAACAGGACCCGGACTCTTTCCGGGATACCTTAACCACCTTTGCCCGCCAGTGGCATGAAAATACGGAAAAACTGCAACAACTGCAACGGGAGCAGAGTGCCCAAAAAGCCGAATGCGAATCGTACGCCTCTTTCCTCCCTTCGCTGACTAAAGAAGTAGAAGAGGCTACCCTGCGTCACGACAAGAACCGTTCTGAACTTACCGCGCTCCGGGCCGAACGTTCTAAACTGCTTTCCGGTAAGCCAGCCGACCAGGTTGAACAGGATTACAACCGTCGTAAAGAGGAACTGAAAGAGCGCCTGAAACGTCTGCAAGCCGTTCAGACGGAGCAGTCGGGTGTTGCCGATCAGTTGCGGGGTATCTCCGACCAGATTGCCCGCGACCTGGAAAAAGCGTCGGAAGATTTATTGGTCCGCCAAAAGGCTTTGTCCGACTGGTCAGAATCCTGGAATCGGACTCATGAAGGGGAGGTGCTGGAACTTCTTCTTCCCCGTATCACCCAGGAAAAGAATGAATATGCTTTCCGGCTCCGTACCCAATCTGAAAACAAACGGAAGATAGCCAGTCAGCAGGAAGAACTCGAAGCCTGCCGTAAGCAGAGTGAACGTTGGGCGAAACTGAATGACCTGGCAGGTTCGGCCGATGGTGCCAAGTTCCGTCGTATCGCCCAGGGATATACATTGGATGTATTGCTAAGTTATGCAAATGTGCAGTTGCGTGACCTGAGCCGCCGTTACCGGTTGGAACGGGTGCCTGAAACGCTGGCTTTACAGGTTATCGACCGTGATATGTGCGATGAGGTCCGTACGGTACACAGTTTGTCGGGAGGCGAATCTTTCCTGGTTTCGCTGGCATTGGCGCTCGGATTGTCTTCCTTGTCTTCCAACCGGATGAAGGTGGAAAGCCTTTTCATCGACGAAGGGTTCGGTTCATTGGATGCCGATACCCTCCGGATTGCCATGGATGCTCTGGAAAGCCTCCGTACACAAGGCCGCAAGATCGGAGTAATCTCACATGTACAGGAGATGACGGAACGTATTCCGGTACAGATTCGTGTGAACCGTGCCGGGAACGGAAGAAGCTATTTGGAGGTGATATGATTGACTCTACTCTTCAACAATAACCCTGAACCCTACATTGAACGGGCGTTGCCACGGATAATAAGCCTTGCGGATGGCCGAGGTTGAGTATTTCGGGCGTTCACGCCAGGAGCCTCCGCGTACAACCTTCTGTTCCGGTTTGACCTTTTCCGTTTTCTCTTTGAGAGGATAGGGGAGGTAATCGGAACGGGTCCATTCCGCTACGTTTCCGTTCATGTCGTATAGTCCCCAGGGATTCGGTTTCATGGAAGCGACATCGGCCGATATCAGATGGTGGTCGTTGACTCCCAACTCTTTCGGCAGGAAGTCCCAGAACTGGCGCATCGGATCGTTGGAACGCATCGGTTTGGGATTTACACCGGTGACGGCCAGGTCGACAGTCGTACTGTCTGCCAGGTTTTCGTAGATGCCGAAGTCTGCTTTACGGTCACCGAACCAGAAGTCACCGGCCGATCCTGCACGGGCGGCCCATTCCCATTGTGTCTCTGTCGGAAGGGCGATACGGCATTGATTTTTCTCTCCCAGCTTTTTACAGAAGTCGTTCGCTTCCTCCCAACTCACACGGATTACCGGCTGTTTCGGTAAATTGGCGGCATAACCGGGAGTCGTATGATCTTTCCAGGTCTGACCGATATACCGGCTGTCATGTTCGGGGAACAGGGCACCGAATTGTTCGTTCGTGATTTCGGTGGTACTCATCCAAAAACCTTCCTTAACCTGTGTTTTGAAGGCAGGTGAGGCAGACGGATCGTTATTGTCACCCATCGCAAAAGTACCGGCAGGAATCCAGACCATATCCAGTGTGATACCCGGAGCAACAGTCAGCTGACGTGGGGACTTGGAGGCTTCGGCCTGTTTCTTTACGGCCTCTTCCTGGCTGAACGGGAAACCTTTGACTTTAATTGTTTTCGTTTTCTTTTTGTCCTTGGTTGTACCTGCGTTGGCTTCGGTTGACGAAGTCGCTCCGGTAGTACCGTCTGTTTCGTTGTTTTCCTTATTTTTCAGCCATGCTGCATAATCCTTAATCTCCTGTTGCCAGTCGACACGTACGCCACTGTACTTCTCTGACAGTTCCATGCGGCGTTCTACCTGGTTCTGGGGAGCTTCCTTTTTCAGGTCCAGTTGGGTGAATGCTCCGAAATAGGGGGCATTCAGGTCGATCCAGGTGTATAAGGTCTGCATGTCTTTTGCCGGTATTTTTACTCCGTGGTGACCTGCTTGCAGGATACGGATCAGTTCGCTGTTATTCGCATAATATTCGTAAGGGCGAAGCACATAGATATCCGATTCCGGTCCCTGGCGGTATACGTAGGGGTGGAGGTTCAGATAACTCTGGTCGTAATGGCGTTCCAGCTTTGTCAGGATGCCACGTTTATAGGTGACCATCTGGTCTTTCCGGAAGTCCGGCTGGGCGATGGTTCCATTGTGGCAGGATACGCAGTTGCGGTCCAGTACCGGTTGCACTTCCAGGCGGAAGGTGAACGGGCGGACGCCTCCTTCGGGCATTTCCAGTTTATGCGGGAGGATAGTGGAGGCGATTGTGCGTTTAGGCATGGCAATCGTGTTCTGATCTTCATGGCAACCCGTGCAGGAGACAATCTCGCCGGGCATACCGGTCAGCCAGCTTCGCATCCATTGGATAGCGGCCCCGTTTTTATCCAGTGGCTGGATAGAGACAGGCGTGTTGGCCGGTATCTTGAACATGACGGAACCGTCTTCTTCAACAGGGACGGTACCGAGAATACGTTTAATATCCCATCCGCTCTGAATACCCTGTGCATCATGGTCGGAAGGGGCGAGGATATAGGCATATTCGTAGGCGAAGATGCGGAGCGATTTGATTGTTCCTCGCGGGACGCCTTGTGTGCCTTCACCTTCATAGATGTCCTGTATAAATACGGTAGCCTCTTTCTCTCCCGGTTTGATTTTCGACGGGATGATAGGCGGTGTTTCCGTTTTTTTCAATGGGATGGGGGCGGTGAGGCCTTCGCCTTCCTGCTCGGTGATCAGGGTAAGGTTGTCGAATATATCCACCAGATAGATTCCCCAAAGTGCGTCGGGACCGGGTTTGCAGGCCACCAGGAAATATTTTTCATTCAAAGGATAAGGCTTCATGAATTGCGGCCATACACCTTCCACCAGTTCGTCTTTGATGATCGGGACGATCGGGCGTTTGCTGAAAGGTAATTCCTGGACCATTCCTTTTTCCTCTTTACGACTTTTGGCCGGATCGAAGATAATCAGCCGGCCGGAACGAGCTGTTCCGTGATGGCCGGAGATGATACCGACAAAACGGCTGTTGTATTTGGAGAGCGGTTTCATGTCGAATGTACTGTTCGGGAAATAGGAACCGCTTCCGTAGAGTGCTTTGTTTTCTGTCCCGTCCGGATTTATGTGCATAACAATGCGGGAGAAATAATGTGTCAGGTCGGTATATTCCCAGCGGGTATACATCAGGCGGCCGTTCGGAATAACGATCGGCGCCCAGTTTCCGTCCTGGTCGAATGTCAGGCGATGGATATTTTTTGTTTCCGGATCGTAGGAAACGAGATTGGCAACGACATCGTCCCCATGTACGCAAGGGACGCCGTTATAACCGATATTACAGGTGGCCACCACTTTGCCGTCCGGCAGATAGTTGGCGTCGCAAAATTCGAGGTCCGGTTCATCGACAACTACTTTTTGATGCAGGCCCGTTCCGTCTGTGTTTATTTCATAGATTTGCCACTGGCGGTTCTCATTAAGAGAGGAAAACAACAATCGGTCTGCATCCCAGTGCAGTTGTATATCTGAGATGGGTACATCCGCTTCCGGCTTATAGATCGTTTTACTTTGAATGTCTCCGCGAAGATTTGAAAGCTGGCTGATTTCTGCATCATATCCTTTCCGGCGGCTGGAGAATAGAGAATTATAGTTGGCAACGGAGGTCCCGAGCGACGGTCCCATCGCTTTGCGTGCCTTATTTCCCAGTCGATAACGGGCTATCAGGATTTTGTCTACGTCGAGCAGCGGATTAGCCAGTATGATTTCCTGCTTGAGGGCGAGCAGTTTTTCTGCTTCGGCAATGGTCTGCCGGGTGGTGTCTTCAGATAAATGCCGGTTTACCCGGGGAAGTAACGTTTCCAGTTCTTCCAGCTTTTGATAGAGCACCGGAGCTTTGTCTCCCAAGGATGATTTTGTATCGTCCAGATAAGCGCGTATAGCTTCCGGGTTTACCCAGTTGACTTGCTCTTGCAGCCGGCTTATTTGTACCTGACGCAACGAATCAGCTTCGGCTGAAGCCTTACCCAGAATTGGGAAGGTTAACAGGAAAGAGCATAAATATGCTTTATATTTCATGTTCATGATATGTTAAAGTTATTCTATTTCAATTGTACAAAACAAATGTATGCCTAAATTGTGTACGGGAACATATAAAATTGTATCAAATGCGATCACTATTATCTCGGAAGGAGGAAATGAGGGTGGAAAAGGCATATGTTTTTTCAGAAGAGAAAAAAGGCCATCCGAATTATCGGATAGCCTCTTTACAATATTAAGTAGGTATCAAAATTATTTGTCTTCCCAACCTTTGTTTTGAACTAAATTCGGATTCATAATTAACTCTTCTTTCGGAATAGGCCAGTAGTAGCGATAGTCATCCCAAGGAAGTGTACCGTTGATTGTGTTTTTATACGGACTTTTTGGATAGCAGATGATAAATCCGTCTTTGTCTGCAAATACAGTTTTACCTAATTCTACTTTTACTGCTATTTCGGGTTTGTCTGTGTGACTTCCATCATACAAATCTTTTACAGCGTTGAAGTTCATGCCACGCAAAGGAACTGTCAATAATTTACCGGCTTTCCAACGCATTAAGTCTTCGTAACGGTGATTTTCAATAGCCAACTCTATACGACGTTCACGACGAATTTCACGTAGTAAAGGGCTAACCGTATAATCAAGCTTTTCTGCATATATCTTATCCAGACGAGGGTCGGCAGGCTCTTTACCAACAGTTAATTTAGCTGTGGGATATTTTGAAAAATCAAAGCCTGCACGTTCACGTAAAGCATTAATTGTCAAATCTATATCAGACTGTGAAAGGGTTCCGTTCAGTTCGTATTTAGCTTCCGCATAATTTAAAAGCAATTCTGCATAGCGAAATTCGATGGCAGCCTGAATACCATTATATAAACGGTCTTCTTCAACGATATCTCCCATCCAATGTTTGATAACACGGTAACCTGTCACGGTAGAACTACTTTGCGAATAACTAAGTCCCGGGTATGTGATGCCGTTTAGTTCTTTATCAACAATACCGGCTTTATATATTGTAACGTGTTCACCCGGACGGCATACTGTTTGCGTTAAACGGGGATCACGGTTTTCCAACTCAGTCCATTTTCCGTAACCAAGGAAGTTCGGATTTTTTTCATAATTACCTTCATTTCCTCCTGTATAGATAGGGCGACCGTCAATACAGAGATACTCATCAATCAGACCTCGTGTTACTCCCATAGATTCACGGTTGGCGTTATTTTGATTGAAATAACGTTGAGCAGCATGTCCGACTTTATTTTCAAGGTAGGTACGAGCTAAAATAACTTCCGGATTATCTGATAAGTCGATTGCAGCAAACATTTTCCAGTAAGTATCTTCTCCGATATTGTAAAGAGAATATTTACCAAGTAATGTTTCGCAAGCTTTTACTGCTTCTTCCAACCATTTGTTGGCAGAATCTTGTAATCCCAATTCTGTATGATATTTGCGGAATGTACCTTCAAACAAACAAATACGTGCTTTCAAGAAATTAGCCTGATCTTTATTTAAACGGTCCACTTCCTGATCTGCTTTTGCCGGCAACCATTCTATCGCTCTATTAATACACATCAAAACAGAGTCCATCACTTCTGCACGGGGTGTACGTGGTGCATATAATTCTTCCGAATCCACATTTAAGTCACGTGTCAACCAAGGTACATCGCCGAAATAGAGTACTTTTTTATAATATTCCCATGCTTTGAAGAAATAGGCTTCACCAGCGTAAGCGTTTTTCTTTTTCTGGCTTAACTCAGCTTTGTCGTAATGTGTAAGGAAAAAGTTTACCTTACGTAGATTCCACCAATACCATCCCGTGCTTTCACCTGCACCTGTCGGAACAACTAATTCGCCAGCTAAGCTACTAAATTCAGATCCTGTTCTTACGCAATTATCAGAGTATACATCTGCATACATAAGTGGACTACCAGTAACACCGAATGGATAGGTATCAGAATCTGCCCAACCGCTTTTATGTCCGATGATATAAAGCGGGTATAAACTATTCAGCATCATCTTTAAGTCTGTTTCCGATTTCCAGAAACTTTCATCGGTAATTTCATCTAACGGATAACGTTCCATGAAATCATCATTACAACCTGGCAGCAACGTGACGGCTATGCCGAGTGCCAGCATATATTTCTTAATATTTAATTTCATAATTTATAATATCGTGTTTAGAATTGTGTTATTTAGAAACCTACTTGCAGACCGAATGCAACAGAACGCATCATCGGATAAGCGGATGAGATTTGATCCGGGTCATACAGGTCCGGAATTTGAGTGATTTCAAATAAGTTGTAACCGGAGATACTTAACCGGACATTTGACAATTTTGCTTTGTTTACCCATGCTTTCGGCAAAGTGTAACCCAGCGCTAATGTTTTCAAACGGAGGTAAGCTGCATTGAACAGGTAACCGCTCTGAGTCGTACTGGAAATACGTCCGGCATACATTGGATATTTGGCATCGGTGCGCTCCGGTGTCCAGGAGTTATTATACATTTCCCAGTTACCGGCAGTGTCTCCACCCCAAAATACGTTGTCGCTGATCCAAACATCTTTTTTACCGATACCCTGGAAAAAGATATTCAAATCTAAGTTCTTCCACGAAATATTACCGGTGATACCATATTGGAAACGCGGAGTAGAATTACCGATGATTCGGCGGTCACCCGGATTTTCCAGTGTATTATCTCCATTAGAGATTTCACCGTCGTCATTTAAATCAGCATAGCGTATATCGCCTGGGTATAAGGTTTTGTGTACCTTAGACTGGTCTGGACCAATTAATACATATTTACCGTTTTCATCAATAGTGAAATCGTCCTCTTGTAAAATACCAACTGTTTCATATCCCCAAATTTCACCCATCTTCATACCATCGTATAAAGTACTCAATAAGCCGTTTGGATTGCCTGTAAATTTAACAACCTCTGATTGATAATCAGATAATACCAGACCAATATCATAACGAATGCCATTACTTAATTGATCTCTCCATTTCAAGCTTAATTCCCAACCGTTTGTTTTCAATTCACCGGAGTTACGTTTTGGAACAGATGCTCCTAATACAGCTGGGAGTTTTGTCCCGCTCATAAGGATATCTGTTGTACGGCGGGTATACCAGTCGAAAGAAGCATCCAATCGACCTTTCAATGCTGTTACATCTACACCGAAGTCGAGTGTGCTGGCAGTTTCCCAAGTAAGGTCACTGGCAATGATACCTGTCGGGTTCATACCTTTGATCTGCTCATTGTTCATAACCCATGAAATATAACCTGCTGCTCCATAACTGGCTATATAAGCGTAGTTTGCTACATTCTGATTACCCAGTGAACCCCATGATCCGCGAATCTTCAGATTGTCTAACCAGTTGCGGGTATTAGCCATGAATTTTTCTTCCGAAAGTCTCCAACCTGCAGAGAAAGATGGGAAAAATTGATATCGGGTGTCATGTCCGAAACGAGAAGTTCCGTCATAACGGCCACTAAATTCAAACAGGTAACGTCCTGCATAGTCGTAGTTAGCACGAACGAAAGCACCACGTATGGCCCAATGTTCTTCATTGTCTCCTGTGTATTGAGTACCTGTCGTCATGCCTAAAGTCGGCAGGTCGTTTGTCAAAATGTCTTCGGCTTCTCCATACAGTTTGCGATAGTAATACCATTCCTGGTTGAAACCGGCTACACCTGATACATTATGATTGCCAAATGCTTTGTTGAAATTTGCGTATGCATTGATTGTATAATAATCGGAATGTCTTGTTTCTTCTCTTACTGTAGATGGATATGTATGTGAATTAATTGTAGTAGTCCAGTTGTCAACGACATAATTACGGATGGGTATTACTCGTTTCTGAAAATATTCCGTAGGACGATAAGTTAACTCTGCTTTTACATTTAATTCCGGGCAAATGGTGAGAGTGGGAGTAATGTTAAATACCGTATTTGTATTCTTTGTACTTTGTGTTGCTCCATAAGCCAACCAACCCAGAATGTTATCGGTCCATGTATCCGGAATCGGGTCGTTCGGACCTGTTTTGATAGGCATGTTCATATTACGTCCCGGATCATTTTTCATAGCTTCCCATACTTTACCTTTTTGGTAATTCATGTAAGGTTCATTATAATTACTTGTATTATAAGAAATTTTGGTAGCAACATCCAACCATTTGTTAATGTTTGTATTCAGGTTCATGTTGATGTTATAGCGGTTTTGTACATCGGTGTTGATTGTGTACATACCTTCCTGGCGTTGATAGCCTAAAGAAATGTAATAATGTGTCTTGGCAGAACCTCCACTGATAGAAATATTATGACGTTGCAACGGCGTCCAGTCTTTTACTCCTATTTCATACGGGTTCATATTAGCAACCCAAGTCATATTGGTCGTACTGCCTTCATTGTAGATCCATGCATTTTCAGGTCTGGGATCTTCCATGTATTTCTTTTTGGCGGCCAGCAATGTTTCCATCCAGGGAGTGACTGTACCTCCTGTCATTTCAGCTTGTTTGTTTTTTGCCAATTGAATGGTATAGGCATCCAGAATATCCGGGATATGCGACGGCGTGTTCCATTGCAGGTTCATGTTGTAAGTAACGGTTGCCTTGGAATCGTTCTTTCCCGATTTTGTTGTAATCAACATTACACCATAAGTTGCACGTGCACCGTAGATGGCGGAAGCAGAAGCATCTTTCAGGACAGAAATGTTTTCTATGTCGCTCGGGTTCATCATGTTCAAATAGTCTGTGTCCACCTGTATACCGTCAACGATGATCAGCGGGCTACCGTTCTTGATTTCCCATTTTTTTCCATCGCTATCCAAGCCGATGGAAGTACCCCCACGTACGTTGAATGAAGGCGATGCATTTGGCGATGCATTTGTTGCCGATACGTTCAGGTTGGGTACAACTCCTTGCAATGCCTGGCCGACATTGGCAACCGGTTTGTTTTCCAATACTTCAGCACCGACTGAAGCGACAGCGCCAGTTAAATTGACTTTCTTTTGTGTACCGAAACCGACTACGACCACTTCATCGAGGGCCTGTGAGTCTTCTTTCAATACTACATTAATAACTGATTTTCCTTTTACCGGAATAGTCTGGGTTTCGTAACCCATGTAAGAGAATACCAACTCGCCGTTTGCGGGCACAGACGAAAGCGTAAAGTTACCGTCTATATCGGTGATGTTACCAGTGGGGGTTCCTTTTATTTGGATGGAAACCCCAATCAAAGCTTCTCCTTTTTCATCTTTTACGTTACCGGACACACTTACGTCCTGGGCGAACAATTGATGGGCAAAAAGGAAAAAGCCCATCAGCATGATTAAAACTTTGTTCTTCATATAGAATAATATTAATGAATGGTTAACTCTTATTAATTAACTCGAGGGCAAAATTGTCCGTATTATCCTACATGAAAGGTTAATTTCATATCAATGATGGTAAGATTTGTGTCAACTCATTGATTTTCCTGTCGAATTAACTTTTCGGTATTCCTTTGGAGGCATTCCGTAGACTTGTTTAAAGCAGGAGGCAAAATATCCGCTACTGCTGAATGCTACTTTTTCCAAAATTTCACTGACACTTAAATCTGTTTCACGCAACATCTGGGCTGCCGCTTCTAGACGCAGATTTTTGATCATCTCAGCCGGAGAGAGGGAAGTAAGTGTTTTCGCTTTTCGGTAGAAGTTTGCGCGGCTCATACCGATTTCTTTGCAGATCATATCAATATCGAGTTTCGGGTTGGAGAAATTTGCTTTCACAATATTTGTATATTGTTTCAGGAACTCTTCGTCAAGCGGAGATGTTTTGACTCCGAGTTCATTCAGATCGATCTTTTTCTCATATTTTTTCCGTATCTGTATTCGTGAAGTCAGCAAATTCCGCACACGTGCCTGCAATAGGCCTATATCGAATGGCTTTATGATATAATCGTCAGCTCCGGCATTATATCCTTCGGTGATTTGCGAAGGCATTGTTTTGGCTGTTAATAGAATGACCGGTATATGGGCTGTTTGCGGATTTTGCTTGATCCGACGGCACAGTTCAAGTCCGTCCATTTCGGGCATCATGACATCACTGACAATCAGTTCGGGTATTTTTATGGCTATTTGTGTAAGTGCCTCTTTTCCGTTTTCTGCTTTCAGCACCTTATATTCATTTTCAAATTGTTTTTCCAGATAATCCAGCACATCTTTATTATCTTCTACTAAAAGCAATGTTTGTGAGATAACCGGTGTTTCTTTTTTTTCGGAAGGAATAAACTCCTGCACATTCATCAGGGGGGAGGATTCTGTCTGTTTGACCGGATTACTTACTGGCTTTTCGGGGAGAGGAAGTAAAACATGCATGCATGTTCCGGTTGGTACTATGTTTTCCGCCCAGATTATTCCACTATGTTGTTCTACTATGAAACGTGCTAAACTAAGTCCGATACCCGAACCTGCAATCTGATGATGTAAATCTTGTGAAGAGCGGTAGAATGGCTGGAAGATTTTTTCAATATCTTCAGATGTGATACCTTCCCCATTATCAGATACTTGTATGTGTAAATAGTAGTCTTCTGATAGATGCCGATTTTGACATAGTTTCACACGAACTA